>OLRS01000236.1_pt1 | contig 64971 bp, 28 predicted proteins | sample 1673171 | NCBI WGS metagenome assembly OLRS01 (sample SAMEA3136762, study PRJEB25190) | human gut metagenome | biome: human gut; feature: human-associated habitat; material: faeces | place: Austria | collected 2013
ATATACCGAATGGCGCTAATCACTTATCACCAAACACTAATCACTTTTATTCCTTTCTTTCCCGATATGAGTTATATAGGAGTGCTGCAAAGAGCATAACTGTCTGTGTGGCAATGCACTTGCTGTTCCACTAATGTCAGTCGTAGTGGAACACGAGTTCAGTCCTAGTGGGAAGTACTTTCAGTCCTAATGGGAACTATCTTCAGTCGTAGTGGGAAAAGAGCTTATCACTGATGGATTCTAAGCTAAAGTAAATAACGGACTATAAACAACAAGTATCTTTCTGTATGTTAGCGTTAAGCTAATATCTGATAGTTTTTTGATACACAGTTCGGATACTTGCCACTGGTAGCTCGTTGTTTGGGCGGGCTTTGCCCGCTAAATTTTCATTTTATTGAGTACAAACTTCCCTCTTTTCCGTCTTCTCTTTACGGAATCCGGTTCTTCTCTTTTTGGGATGCTTATCCTGAACTCTGTGAGAACCCTAAATATACAACGATGAAAAACTTAATAGCTACAGCAGGCACTACACTTGCTATTTTTCTATTTGCAGTTTGCCTGTCAACTCATGCAGAAGTGCACCTGCCTGCCATCTTCTCGGATGGCATGGTTATGCAGCAACAGACCCATGCCAATCTCTGGGGGACGGCAACTCCCAATAAGAAAGTAACCGTCCGCACTAGCTGGGATGGAAAACTGTATGCCGCAACAGCGGATAAACAAGGTGCATGGAAACTAGCCGTTTCCACTCCCGAAGCAGGCGGACCTTATACTGTTACTTTTGATGATGGAACTCCGAAAGTTCTGAGCAATATTCTGATAGGGGAATTATGGCTTTGCTCCGGTCAAAGCAATATGGAGATGCCTATGAAAGGCTTTAAAAACCAGCCTGTAGAGAACGCTAATATGGATATTCTCCGTAGCAGGAACCCTAAGATAAGACTATTCACAGTGAAACGTACCTCTACGTTCACTCCGCAAAATGATGTGACAGGTTCCTGGAAAGAGGCAAGTCCGGCTACAGTGCGCGATTTCAGTGCGACAGCCTATTACTTCGGGCGGTTGGTAAATGAAATATTGGATGTTCCGGTAGGCTTGATAGTGGCAGCCTGGGGTGGTTCGGCTTGCGAAGCTTGGATGACTGCCGACTGGTTGAAAGCTTTTCCGGATGCAAAGATACCCCGGTCGGAGACAGATATCAAATCAAAGAACCGTACTCCAACCGTACTGTATAATGGTATGTTGCACCCATTGATCGGACTGACCATGAAAGGAGTCATCTGGTATCAGGGTGAGGATAACTGGAATCGTGCCCATACTTATGCGGATATGTTTACGACACTCATTAACGGATGGCGTACCGAATGGAAACAAGGTGATTTTCCTTTTTATTACTGCCAGATAGCTCCATACGATTATGGAATTATCACGGAACGTGGAAAAGAAGTAATCAATACAGCCTATCTCCGCGAAGCACAGGCGCAAGTAGAGCACCGTGTACCCAATACCGGTATGGCCGTACTGCTGGATGCAGGGATGGAAAAAGGCATTCATCCTCCCCGTAAGCAAGTTGCCGGTGAGCGATTGGCACTTCTTGCCCTGACAAAGACTTACGGGATAGAAGGAGTAAACGGTGAAAGTCCTTATTATAAAGGCATTGAAATAAAGAATGACACGGTCATTGTGAGTTTCGAACGTGCCGGCATGTGGATTAGTGGCAAGAACTGTTTTGAATCGAAGAATTTTGAGGTAGCGGGTGAAGACAAAATATTCTATCCGGCTAAAGCATGGATCGAACGCAGCAAGATGCTTGTAAAAAGTGAGATGGTACCACATCCTGTTGCTGTGCGATATGGTTTTGTGAATTATGTGGAAGGAGATGTCTATTGTGACGGTTTGCCGTTAGGTTCTTTCCGTTCGGATGACTGGTGATACATGTGAAATATGAAAAGAACTTATCTGATTATAATCCTGATTCTTGTTGGCGTGTCGGCTCTTTGGAGCCAGCATGCCAATGTTGTTTGGAATACCCCCAGTCGTAATTCTTCCGAATCAATGCCGTGTGGAGGTGGAGATATCGGTATGAATGTGTGGGTAGAAGAGGGTGATGTATTGTTTTATCTGAGTCGTAGCGGTACTTTTGATGAGAATAATTGTCTGCTGAAACAGGGGCGTTTTCGTATCCGCCTGTCTCCCAATCCTTTTAAAGAAACAAAAGAGTTCCGGCAGGAATTAATGCTTAATGACGGATTCGTAGAGATTTCGGCAGAAGGTACACGAATTCAAATTTGGGCGGATGTATTCCATCCCGTAGTTCATGTAGAGATTGTCAATGCCCGTCCCTTGCAGGCAGAAATCTTTTATGAGAATTGGAGATACCGGGACCGGCCGATCCGGAAAGGAGAGGGGCAACAATGCTCCTACAAATGGGCTCCTCCCCAGGGAGCAGTAACAAGTGCCGACACCATCCGTCGCCTCCCAAACTCTCAATTCTCCACTCTTAATTCTCCACTTATTACGTTTTATCACCGTAATCCGGAAGAGACCGTTTTTGATGTAGCAGTATCCCAGCAAGGTATGGATACAGTCAAATCCCGGTTGATGAATCCTTTAAAGAACCTGACGTTCGGAGGATGTCTGTCAGGTGAGAATCTGGAATATGCCGGAATCTCAGATGCGGTATATGCCGGAACTGATTATCGGGCCTGGAAGTTTCGTTCATTGAAAGCATCCCGAAAACAACACTTTTTTGTTGTACTGCATACAGATCAGACGGAGACAGAAGAGCAGTGGAAACAAGACTTACAAGTCGGTCTGAGGAGAATAATGCCGCATGGAAAAGTTTCTATGAAAGTGCTTTCGCAAGATAAGAAACAAACCCGCCAATGGTGGAACGCTTTCTGGCAACGTAGTTTCATTGTGGCAGAAGGAGAGGCTGGGGAGATAACCCGGAATTATACTCTTTTCCGCTATATGCTGGGCTGTAATGCTTTTGGCAATGTTCCTACCAAGTTCAATGGTGGCTTGTTCACCTTTGATCCTTTACATATAGATCCGAAACAGGCATTTACTCCTGATTATCGGAAATGGGGAGGCGGGACAATGACTGCGCAGAATCAACGTCTGGTATATTGGCCGATGTTGAAAAGCGGTGATTCTGACATGATGCCTGCCCAGTTTGATTTCTATAACCGGATGCTGAAGAATGCCGAATTGCGCAGCCGTGTGTATTGGCAACACAGGGGAGCCTGCTTCTGCGAACAGATAGAGAATTTCGGTTTACCCAATCCTGCCGAATATGGTTTTAAACGCCCGGAAGGGTTCGATAAAGGACTGGAATACAACGCATGGTTGGAATACGAATGGGATACCGCACTCGAATTCTGCCAGATGATACTTGAGACGAATAATTATACCGATGCGGATATCACTTCCTATTTGCCTTTGATTGAAAGTTCATTGACTTTCTTTGATGAGCATTATCGTATGCTTGCTTCCCGTCGTGGACGGAAGGAGTTGGATGGAGAAGGACACCTGATTCTCTTTCCGGGTTCTGCCTGTGAAACCTATAAAATGACTAATAATGCCAGCAACACTATTGCTGCATTGCGGACCGTGCTGGAAACTTACGGACGGAAGAACGAAATGCTGGAAGTAATCCCACCGATACCATTGCGTTATATCGAAGTAAAGGATTCTGCGAATTCCATAACTATGCCGGTGCTGAAACAAACGATTGCCCCTGCTAAGAGTTGGGAGCGTATTAATAATGTGGAGACTCCGCAACTCTATCCCGTATTTCCATGGCGTGTTTACGGCATTGGCAAAGAAAAGTTGGAGGTTGCCCGCAACACTTATTTCTATGATCCCGAAGCGGTTAAATTTCGTTCGCACATCGGATGGAAACAAGATAATATCTGGGCTGCATGTTTAGGATTGACTGAAGAATCCCGACGGCTTAATCTGGCTAAATTGTCCAACGGGCCACATCGCTTTCCGGCTTTCTGGGGTCCCGGCTATGACTGGACGCCTGATCACAACTGGGGAGGAAGCGGCATGATAGGGCTTCAGGAGATGCTGTTGCAGACAAACGGAGAACTGATACTCCTGTTTCCGGCTTGGCCTCTAGAATGGAATGTGCACTTCAAACTTCATGCACCCGGTAAAACAACAGTAGAGGCTACTTTGAAAGAGGGTAAAGTGACAGATTTAAAAGTGTCACCGGAAAGTAGGAAGAAGGATGTGGTGATAATGATTCAAGAGACCAAATGATGATATGAAACTAAGAAATATGAATAAGAACTTGTTTTTAACTTTGTCAGCCTTTTTGTTTTTATTCCCATTATCAGGGAAAGCGATAGGAACTTACCGTCCCGAGACCTCAGTTGCCGGTTTCATTCAGCTTCCCGAAAGCGGACGGCAGGTATATGATTTCAATCCGGGCTGGCGCTTCTTCAAAGGCGACATATCTGGAGCGGAAACAGTGAACTTCGATGATCGTTCATGGGAAGTTGTCTCCACCCCTCACACTGTGGTACTAATGCCTGCTGAGGCCAGTGGATGCCGGAACTATCAGGGACCTGTCTGGTATCGCAAGCATTTCGTCGTTCCCGCAGAGACTAAAGGTCAACGGGTATCCATCCATTTTGAAGCTGTGATGGGGAAACAAATTCTTTATCTGAACGGAAAACGTATTCAGGAGCATATAGGCGGTTATCTGCCTTTTACACTGGACTTGACAACATATGGAGTGCAAGCCGGAGACTCCTGCCTGCTTGCTGTTTTTGCAGATAACAGCGATGATAAATCCTATCCTCCGGGTAAGCGTCAGTATACCTTGGATTTCACCTATCATGGAGGCATCTATCGGGATGTATGGATGATTGCCAAATCCCCTATATCCATTACTGATGCCATCGAATCGCAGACAGTTGCCGGAGGTGGTGTGTTTGTTCACTTCGATCAGATCAGTGAAAAGAGTGCGCAAGTCTGTGTCAATACGGAAGTACAGAATGAAAATACCCGTTCTGAATCTGTGATTGTAGAGACGACACTGACAGATGCTGACGGCAAAATAATCAGGCGCATATCCGGTAAACTCTCCTTACGATCGGGAGAGAAGAAAATAATCCGTCAGCAAATGGAAGTGAAGAATCCGAAGCTATGGTCACCGGATACACCTTATTTATATAGAGTGCAGTCTCGCCTTAAAAAAGGCAATCAGTCCATAGATGGCGGAATCACCCGTGTCGGAATTCGTCTGGCGGAATTCCGTGGTAAAGATGGCTTTTGGCTGAATGGCAAACCTTTCGGTCAGTTGGTGGGAGCCAACCGTCATCAGGATTTTGCTTATGTGGGCAATGCCTTACCAAACTCCCAGCAATGGCGTGATGCCAAGCGTTTACGTGATGCAGGATGCACTATTATCCGTACAGCCCATTATCCGCAGGACCCGTCTTTCATGGATGCATGTGACGAACTTGGCCTGTTTGTAATTGTCGCTACGCCGGGGTGGCAATATTGGAACAAAGATATGCAATTTGGAGAGCTTGTCCATCGGAATACACGTGAAATGCTCCGTCGTGACCGCAATCATCCTTCTGTTTTGATGTGGGAACCTATCTTGAATGAAACCCGTTATCCGCTTGATTTTGCTTTGAAGGCTCTTGATATTACCAAAGAAGAATATCCGTATCCGGGGCGTCCGGTAGCTGCTGCTGATGTACATTCGGCAGGAGTAAAAGAACATTATGATGTGGTTTATGGTTGGCCCGGTGATGATGAAAAGGAAGACAGGCCGGAGCAATGTATCTTTACTCGTGAGTTCGGGGAGAATGTGGATGACTGGTATGCTCACAATAATGATAACCGTGCAAGCCGCAGCTGGGGAGAACATCCGTTGCTGGTGCAGGCACTTTCTCTGGCTAAGAGTTATGATGAGATGTATCGCACTACGGGCCTGTTTATCGGTGGTGCCCAGTGGCATCCGTTCGATCACCAACGAGGGTATCACCCTGACCCATATTGGGGAGGTATTTATGATGCTTTTCGTCAGAAAAAATATGCATACGAGATGTTCCGCAGTCAGTCTTCAGCCAGTTTGCGGCATCCTTTGGCTGAGTGTGGACCCATGGTTTTCATTGCCCATGAAATGTCGCAGTTCTCTGATAAAGATGTAGTGGTTTTCAGTAATTGTGATTCTGTCAGGCTTTCTGTCTATGATGGAACAAAGACATGGACGAAGCCTGTGGTTCATGCCAAAGGTCATCTGCCGAATGCCCCTGTCGTTTTTGAAAATGTATGGGATTTCTGGGAAGCTCGCAGTTATAGTTATACTCAGAAGAATTGGCAAAAAGTGAATATGATTGTAGAAGGCATTATAAATGGAAAAGTGGTATGCACTCAGAAGAAGATGCCTTCACGGCGTTCCACTAAATTGAGGCTATATGTGGATACAGGGAATGTGAACCTGGTGGCGGATGGTTCTGATTTCATTGTAGTGGTTGCTGAGGTGACTGATGACAATGGAAATGTGAGACGTCTGGCTAAAGAGAATATCGTCTTTACCGTAGAAGGGGAAGGAGATATTATTGGCGATGCTACTATCGGTGCGAATCCCCGTGCAGTGGAGTTCGGTTCTGCCCCTGTACTGATTCGTTCTACCAGAAAAGCCGGAAAGATCAAAGTGAAAGCCCGTGTGCAATTTGAGGGTACACAAGCTCCGACGGCTGCGGAGCTGGAGTTCGAAAGTGTTCCTGCGGAATTTCCTTTTTGTTATGAGAAGCGGGAAATAGCTTCTGCGGCTGTGAAAACAAGGTTACAAAAAGATACAACTGACAAGAAAATACAGTTGACGGAAGAAGAACGCCAAAAGGTGTTGGATGAGGTAGAGCGTCAGCAAACGGAGTTCGGAACAAAAGAATAATCTAAAATAAGGGAGTGATAATTTTAGTCACTGTTAGAAAAAGCTTATCTTTGGATACATTTTATATCAACTGTTGTTATAAATGAAGAAACGATCTATTCTAATACTATTTCTATCGGTGATAGGGCTTACAAGCTTTGCCTATCCCAGCATGATTGTGGAACACTACACGGCCGAACGAGGGTTACCTAATAATATTGTAAACTGTACTTTAAAGGGTAGCGAAGGCTTTGTCTGGTTTGGCACTTGGTATGGCTTATGTAGTTTTGACGGCACTAAGTTTCGTTCGTACGATAATCGTGACGGATTCTATTCGGCTGACATTCCTCCACGTAAGATTCAGCGTATCGTAGAAGATAAAAATGGCTTTCTTTGGATCAAGACCATCGATCGCAAACTTTATCTGTTTGATAAGAAGTATGAAAGTTTTCATGCGGTTTATGACGATGTGAAGGAATACTCTGAAAATATTCAGATTATCAAGATTCAGACAACTGTGGATGGGGATGTCCTATTACTGACCAAGGATAAGAGTCTGCTTCGTGCGCATACTGATAAAGAGGGCAAAATTACAATGAAGCAATTGCACGATTCACGCCCTAATATCAACCACTACGATATGCGTTTGAAGCATAATGTGTTCTGCGAGACTTCCGAATTCATCAATTGGGTGGGTATGGATTATCAGATACTTTCGTTAAGGAAAGGAGCGGGATTGAAAGATAAGCCTGCCGATTTCATTCAGAAGAAGATAGCCGGTAGCCCCGACCAGTTCACCTGTGCATCTTATAACTCCAGATGCTTATGGTTAGGTGACCGGAGCGGACATATTTATAGTATTGATCCGGAAAATGGAGTGGTCAATCGTTATGAAATACCGGGAATAGATCAGTCGGTCGTAAATTTGCTGGTAACAGAGACAGGGTTGGTCTATATTACTACAGGTGAAGGAGTATATGAGTATAATATCGGTTATAAGCAATTGACAAAGTTGCCACTTTCCATCGACGGGAGAGAAACAGGAACTATATTTATAGACAAATATGATAAAATTTGGTTTCAGGAAGGTAATAATGCATTGGTATACTATGATCCTTTAAATAAAGCCAATCGTCGCTTTACATTTCCTGAACAGAATTCCATAGGAAATTTTGAAATGCAAGATGCCGGTGAACAGGGTATGTTTTTTCTGACTCCGGGTGGAGAGATTCTTTTGTTCGACCGGGAGAAACTGGAGATGGTTCGTCTGAATCAATCAAAGCCTTTTGTCGATGATGCTCCCGGACAACTGTTTTTTCATCTATTGCTGGACAAAGACGAGATTCTCTGGTTGGCTTCTACAGATAATGGGGTGTACAGGGTTAACTTTCCCAAGAAGCAGTTCCAAGTACTTAAAGAAGTGTCACCGGTGCCGGTTGGTGATGAAAAACCTAACTCCTGGAATCAGGGGATACGCGCTCTGTATCAGGCAAAGAATGGCGATATCTGGGCAGGAACCCGTTGGCAGGCCCTTTATCGCCTTGATAGTAACGGACAGGTAAAGCAGGTTTTCTCGGAAAAGAATTATCTGGTGGGAGCTGTATATCATATCATGGAAGATAAAGATGGGAATCTTTGGTTCTCTACCAAAGGCAATGGTCTTGTGAAGGCTGAACCGGATATGAATTCTCCGCAAGGGTTACGCTTCATACGTTATAAAAATGATCCTAAGAATCCGAATTCAATCAGTAGTAATGATGTGTATTTCACTTATCAGGATAGCCAGGGACGTATCTGGGTTGGTTTGTTAGGTGGTGGTCTGAATCTGATCAGTGAAGCGAACGGGACAATTGCCTTCAAGCATAAGTATAATGGTTTGAAGCAATATCCGCTTTATGGGCTTTATATGGAAGTACGTACAATGACGGAGGATAATGACGGACGTATCTGGGTAGGAACAATGGATGGTCTGATGTCTTTTGATGGTCATTTCACCAATCCCGAAGAGATTCAATTTGAAACTTACCGCCAGGTGAGTGAACGTTCGAATGTTGCCGACAATGATATTTATGTATTGTACAAAGATTCCGAATCACAAATCTGGGTAAGCGTATTTGGGGGAGGATTGAATAAACTGGTACACTATGATAAAGAAAGGCGGGTACCTGTCTTTAAATCTTACGGCATCCGTGAAGGTATGAATAATGATGTAGTAAAATCAATAGTAGAAGATAAAGACGGAAATCTCTGGTTTACTACAGAAATAGGATTGTCTTGTTTCAATAAAGACACCGAACAGTTCCGTAATTACGACAGGTACGATGGATTCCTGAATGTTGAGTTGGAAGAAAGCAGCGCGCTCCGTACTTTGAGCGGTGACTTATGGCTTGGTTCCAGGCAAGGTATTCTCACATTTTCACCTAATAAACTGGAAACGCAGAATATGAACTATGATACGCGCATAGTCGACTTCAAAATCTCCAATCGTGATTTACGTAGTTTTCATGAAGATCCTGTATTGAAAGAATCGATTACATTTGCCGATGCAATCAGGTTAAAGTATAATCAGTCTATGTTTACCATTGAATTTGCTGCGTTGAACTTCTATAATCCCAATCGTGTGTTTTATCGATATATCCTTGAAGGATACGAAAAGGAGTGGCATTACAATGGCAAAAACCGTATTGCTTCTTACACGAATGTGCCGCCTGGATCCTATACTTTCCGGGTGGAAACAATAGATGAAGCCAATCCGGATCTTGTTTCCAATCGTACATTGGCCATCACTATTCTTCCGCCCTGGTGGTTAAGCTGGTGGGCTATTGTGATTTATGTAGTCTTGGGAATTATAGCCCTTTATTTCAGTTTGCGTCTGGCTTTCTTTATGATTAAAATAAAGAATGACATCTACATCGAACAGAAGGTTTCGGAAATGAAGATCAAGTTCTTTACAAATATTTCTCATGAACTACGCACTCCTCTGACTTTAATAAAAGGTCCGATACAGGAATTGAGAGAGCATGAGACTCTTTCACCAAAAGGTGTGCAATATGTGGAACTAATGGAGAAGAACACTAACCAGATGTTACAACTTGTCAATCAGATACTTGATTTCCGAAAGATACAGAACGGCAAGATGCGTTTGCATGTGTCGTTGATTGATTTTAATGAGTTGGTAGTCTCTTTCCGAAAGGAATTCCGTGTTCTTTCCGAAGAAAATGAAGTTAGCTTTACTTTCCAGTTACCGGATGCGGGTATTATGATATGGGCGGATAAGGAGAAGCTGAGTATTGTTATTCGGAACATCATATCCAATGCTTTTAAGTTTACCCCTTCCGGTGGCAGCATCCATGTAGTTGCCGGGTTGACAGAAGATGGGGAACACTGTTTCCTGAGAGTGGAGGATAACGGGATTGGAATCCCCCAGAATAAACTGACCGAGATTTTTGAACGCTTCTCACAGGGAGAGAATGCCAAGAATTCGTATTATCAGGGTACGGGTATCGGGCTGGCACTTTCCAAAGAAATCGTGAATCTGCATCATGGAGTGATTCGTGCTGAAAGTCCGGAAGGAAAGGGAACCGTGTTTATTGTAGAACTACTGCTCGGCAAAGAACATTATCGTACTTCGGAAGTCGATTTTTATGTCAGTGACACTGAAACTGCTCCTGTAGGAGATGTATCTTCTGCCGATGTTATTGCAGAGGAAGATTCCGAAAGACAGACGGGGATTGATGCTTCATTACCGAATCTTTTATTGGTGGAAGACAATAAGGACCTCTGTCAGCTGATAAAACTGCAATTAGAAGACAAGTTTAATATTCATATAGCCAATAATGGAGTAGAGGGATTAAAGAAAGTCCACCTGTATCATCCTGATATCGTGGTCACCGACCAGATGATGCCTGAAATGGATGGTTTGGAGATGTTGCAGTCTATTCGTAAAGATTTCCAGATCAGTCATATTCCGGTTATCATCCTGACCGCAAAGAATGATGAAGGCGCCAAGACGAAAGCAATCACTTTGGGAGCCAATGCTTACATAACGAAGCCTTTTAGCAAGGAATATCTGTTGGCACGCATTGATCAGTTGCTATCTGAGCGGCTGCTCTTCCGGGAACGGATTCGCCTGCAAATGGAGAATCAGAAAACAACGGAGGAAGATAGTTATGAGCAATATCTTGTGAAGAAGGATGTGCAGTTCCTTGAAAAGATACATCAGGTGATTGAGGAGAACATGGACGACAGCGATTTTAATATCGATACTATAGCTTCTGGAATAGGATTAAGCCGCTCGGCATTCTTTAAGAAATTGAAGAGCCTTACCGGACTGGCACCTGTCGACCTGGTTAAAGAGATTCGTTTGAATAAGTCTGTCGAATTGATTAAGAACACAGACTTGAGTATCTCGGAGATTGCCTTTGCCGTCGGATTTAAAGACTCGGGTTATTATAGCAAGTGCTTCCGGAAGAAATATAACCAGACTCCCCGCGAATATATGAGTGAATGGCGGAAAGGAGAGAAATAACCGATTACAAAATGTTTTCTTAACCGTCTTCTTAGAAAACCTATTAAGATTCGAAAGAATGAACAACATTAAGAAAGTATTATCAGTATGGATGCTGGCTACGTGCGTATTACCGGTGGCAGCACAGTATCCAGTCATTCCCGACTCGGTGAAAGCGAGAGCGGCAAAACAAGAAGCGGAGTTCGACCGGAAATCAGATGCGGCATGGAAGAAAGCCCTTCCGGTTGTTATGGAAGAAGCACAAAAAGGACGTCCTTATAAGCCGTGGGCTTCCAAACCGGAAGATTTGGTGAAAAGTAACATTCCGGCTTTTCCCGGTGCGGAAGGCGGAGGCATGTATACTCCCGGTGGGCGTGGTGGCAAAGTTATTGTGGTCACTTCTTTGGAAGACTCAGGGCCTGGAACTTTGCGTGAGGCTTGTGAAACGGGAGGTGCTCGTGTCATTGTGTTTAATGTTTCCGGAGTTATCCGTTTGAAAGCGCCTATCAGCCTGCGTGCTCCTTATGTCACAATTGCCGGACAGACCGCTCCGGGAGATGGTATCTGTGTTACCGGACATTCTTTTTTGGTTGATACGCATGATGTCATAATCAGGCATATGCGCTTCCGCCGTGGTGCGCAGGATGTAGCTTTCCGTGATGACGCGTTGGGAGGAAATGCCGTAGGGAATATCATTATAGACCACTGTTCGGCCAGTTGGGGATTGGATGAGAATATGTCTATCTACCGCCATGTGTATAACCGGGGAGTGGATGGACATGGACTGAAATTGCCGACTGTAAATATCACGATTCAGAATTCAATATTCTCAGAAGTACTAGATGCTTACAACCATGCTTTCGGGGCTACCATCGGTGGGCATAACAGCATGTTCTGCCGGAATCTTTTTGCTTCCAATATCAGCCGTAACAGTTCGGTTGGTATGGATGGAGACTTTAACTTTGTCAATAACGTGACTTTCAACTGGTGGAACCGTTCCGTAGATGGAGGTGATAACAAGAGTTTCTACAACATGATAAACAACTACTTCAAACCAGGTCCCATCACTCCTTTGGATAAACCAATTGCTTACCGTATCCTTAAGCCGGAAGCCGGACGGGACAAAAGTCAGCCTATGTCCTTTGGTAAGGCTTATGTAAATGGGAATATCGTACATGGTAATTCCAGGGTGACAAAGGACAATTGGGATGGCGGTGTGCAGCTTGCCAACGAAGTGGATGCCGACAAATTCCTGCTGCAAATCAGAGTGGATGAACCTTTCAATATGCCTCCCGTAACTATTATGGATGCCAAGAAGGCTTATAACTTTGTGATGGATAATGTGGGAGCCACTTTCCCGAAACGGGATGCTGTGGATGCGCGGGTTATCAAGACCGTGAAGACCGGAAAAGCCATCTACGTAAAAGACGCTCCGGAGTTTGTTTCTCCTTATGTGAAAAGACGTTTACCGGCAGACTCTTATAAGCAAGGCATCATTACGGACATCCGTCAGGTAGGCGGATTGCCCGAGTACAAAGGAGAGCCTATTGTGGACTCCGATGGTGACGGTATGCCCGATGCGTGGGAAATAGCTAACGGATTGAACCCGAATGATCCGAGTGATGCTGTGAAGGATTGCAATGGAGATGGTTACACTAATATTGAGAAATACGTCAACGGTATGGATCCGAAGAAGAAAGTGGACTGGACGGATTTGAAGAACAACTACGATACATTATCCAAACGGAAAAGTCTGCTATAAAAGTATGTGTTGAAAATAAAGTTTATTGTAATGAATATGCAATTGAGAACAATCCTTCTGGGATTATTGAGTATAGGGTTTGTGCAGGGATATGCGCAAACCTTTGCTTTACAGGTTAAGAATGAAGGAATTACTTACCTGAATGATGAACGGGGAAACCGGATACTTGATTTCTCCTATTGCGGCTACCATGCTTCTGGACAGGATATTCCTTCTGTTGGCAATGCAGTGTTTGTACCCTGGAAGGCGGGTGATAATACTGCGCGAATCCAGCGTGCCATTGACTATGTAGCGTCATTGACTCCCAATACTTCCGGTTTCCGTGGAGCCGTATTGCTGGATCGTGGAGAATTCAGCTTATCCAGGGAACTTCGTATTTCCGCGTCCGGCATTGTTCTGCGTGGTATGGATAGAGAAAAAACTATTCTGCTAAAGAAAGGTGTAGACAGAGGAGCACTTATCTATATGGAAGGAATAGATAATTTGAATGCAAAAGATACCTTACAGGTTCTTTCAGCTTATGTCCCTGTGAATGAAAGGACATTACAAGTTGCTTCGGGCACTTCTTTAAAGAAAGGAGATCGGATTATGGTGACTCGCCCTTCCGGTAAGGAGTGGATTACCGCTTTAGGGTGTGATATCTTTGGAGGAGGCATAGGTGCTTTAGGATGGAAACCGGGTGATATGGACCTGACATGGGATCGGACAATCAGCGAAGTAAACGGTAATCAGATCACTCTGGATGCACCATTGACGGTAGCATTGGATACTCAATATGGGGCTTCTTCTCTCATTCTTTATCAATGGAACGGTCGCATTCAGGAGTGTGGAATTGAAAATATGACATTGGTTTCCGATTATGACAGGCGTTATTCCAAAGATGAAGACCATTGCTGGACAGGTATTTCTATCGGAGAGGCGGAGAACTGTTGGGTGAGACAAGTGAGTTTCAGACATTTTTCAGGTAGTGCGGTTATTGTCCAGCGCAGCGGATCAAGAATTACGGTTGAGGACTGTATTTCCCGGGAACCGGTATCTGAAATAGGAGGAATGCGCCGTTGTACTTTCCATACATTGGGACAGCAGACTTTGTTTCAGCGTTGTTATTCTGAGCAGGGCATTCATGACTTTGCTGCCGGATATTGTGCTGCCGGACCCAATGCCTTTGTGCAATGCGATTCGTATGAATCGTTGGGATTCAGCGGATCTATTGATTCCTGGGCGTGCGGATTGCTGTTTGATGTGGTTAATATCGACGGTCATAATCTTATATTTAAGAATCTGGGACAAGATAAGAATGGAGCAGGTTGGAATACAGCGAATAGTTTGTTCTGGCAATGTACAGCCGCTGAGATAGAGTGTTATACTCCGGCAAAAGATGCGAAAAACCGCGCGTATGGGTGTTGGGCACAATTCTCCGGTGACGGTGAATGGGCGGAATCGAATAATCATGTGCAGCCTCGTAGCATCTTTTATGCCCAGTTGGAAGCGCGTTTGCAGAAGAAATGTGCTGAGCGTGCCCGTATTCTGCCTAGAAATACAAGTGCAACGAGCAGTCCTACTGTAGAAGTGGCAATGGAACTTGCCAAAGAAGCTTATGAGCCACGTCTGACATTGGAACATTGGATTGAGGAGAGGGAATTTGCTCCTTCGGTGTCAGTTGCCGGCTTGAAATCTATTGAGGATATTAAAGAGAAAAAGACAATTCAGGGCGAAACGCGAGACTTACCGGAAATGGTTATTGCAAATGGGCGTGTTCAAATGGATGGGGCCTTGTTGGTGGGAAAAAGCCGCACTACTCCTTGGTGGAATGGTAAGCTCAGAACCAACTATTTGAAGAAGGCAAGTCCGGCAATTACCCGCTTTGTTCCCGGTCGTGAGGGGCTGGGACTGACAGACCGTATAGATTCAGTCGTTAACTTTATGAAGCGGAATAATATACTCGTATTTGACCAGAATTACGGACTTTGGTATGATCGTCGCCGGGATGACCATGAACGCATCCGTCGGCGCGATGGAGATGTATGGGGCCCCTTTTATGAACAACCTTTTGGACGTAGCGGTCAAGGTGTTGCCTGGGAAGGATTGAGTAAATATGATCTGAACCGTCCCAATGCATGGTATTGGGCACGTCTGAAAGAATTTGCGGAAAAGGGAAGTAGAGAAGGATTGCTCTTGTTCCATGAGAACTATTTCCAGCATAATATTTTGGAAGCCGGTGCACATTGGGTGGACTGTCCTTGGAGAAGCAGTAATAATATTAATGAAACGGACTTCCCGGAACCTGTTCCTTTTGCAGGCGATAAACGCATTTTTGTTGCGGATATGTTTTATGATATCAATCATCCTGTGCGACGTGAGCTGCATAGACGATACATTCGTCAGTGCTTGGACAACTTTGCCGATAATCCGAATGTGATTCAATTGACCAGTGCAGAGTTTACCGGTCCTCTACATTTTGTACAGTTCTGGTTGGATGTAATAGCTGAATGGGAGGTGGAAACCGGTAAGAAGGCTAAAGTAGCTTTAAGTACGACGAAAGATGTGCAGGATGCTATTCTTGCTGATCCAAAACGGGCAGCTGTAGTAGATATTATTGATATCCGATATTGGCATTATAAAACAGATGGCATTTTTGCTCCGGAAGGGGGAAAGAATATGGCTCCCCGACAACATATGCGCAAGATGAAAGTCGGGAAAGTTACTTTTACTGAAGCGTATAAAGCGGTAAATGAATATCGACGTAAGTTTCCGGAGAAAGCAGTCACTTTCTATGCACAGAATTATCCGGCTATGGGATGGGCTGTTTTCATGGCTGGTGGTTCTTGTCCGGTAATTCCTTGCAAAGATAAGGCGTTTCTGAAAGATGCTGCAGTGATGGAAGTAGAAGAAACTGACTCTGAGGATTATAAGAAAATGGTAAAATCTGGTATCGGAAGTATCATTTATTTCAATTCGGGGGTAGAAGTGCCTGTGCAATTATCATCCGGGAGATACATTTTAAGATATATTCATCCTGATTCGGGAGAAATGGAAGTGATTAGTAAATCATTGAAGATTAACAATGTATATACTCTGAAAGTGCCTGATGGAAAAGAAGGTGTTTATTGGTTCCATAGATTATAGAACAGAAAATCCCGTTGAATGACCTTCAACGGGATTTTCTCTTTTTGCTGGTAATATCTAATAAAAAAGTGTTATAAAACATAGTACTTGTTTTTTCAATCCACATATCAGATTTTACCTAGAGTTTGGGTTGATTCCCCATAGCTTTGCAACATCAAAATAACTGAATTAATGCTATGATGGAACAGACTAATAATTCAACCGAAACTTTACTTGCTTCTTTTCAAGCAGGAAATATGGCTGCTTTTTCTCAGCTGTATGATTTACACGTACGTATTCTTTTTAATTATGGTTTGAAGTTGACCCTTGATAAGGAGTTGCTGAAAGATTGTATTCATGATATTTTCGTGAAGCTTTATGTGAAGAAGGATGAATTAGGGACTATTGATAATTTGAAATCCTATTTATTCATTTCATTGAAGAATAAACTTTGTGATGAGCTTCGCAGGCGTATGTATATGTCCGACACGGCCGTAGAAGAGGTGAATGCGATATCATCTATGGATGTGGAAGAAGATTATGTGGAGGAGGAACAGCAGAAGAATGATTTCTCATTGGTGAAACATTTATTGGGGCAGTTATCTCCCCGTCAGCGCGAAGCGCTTACATTATATTATATAGAAGAAAGGAAATATGAAGATATTTGTGATATTATGGATATGAATTACCAATCCATACGCAATTTGATGCATCGCGGATTAACTAAGTTGCGTGCTCTGGTGAGTTAATTTAGGTAAAAGGGTTTTCCGATTGAGTACAGGTTCAGGGTAACAGCGTCCTATCTTTGTAAACGTTTAAAATAGGATGCAAATATGGTTTCTAAGGTAAAGGATTTTTTGATGGATGAAGGTTTCATTGAATATGTACTGGGTGTATCTCCGGAGTTGGTTTCTCAATGGGAGGCTTATTTCCGGGTACATCCGGAAGACATAAGAGATGCAGAAGAGGCTAAAGCAGTTCTATTAGCTCTGCCCGACGTTGCCTGCGGCTTTTCAATGAATGAGTATAATGATTTGAAGGATAGGATTATTAGTAGTATCAGATGAAAAGGAATTTATTAGGATACATGCTCTGCGTGTTCATATTGTTGGAGTGCTTTCCACAATTGGCTATTGCTGCTCCCGAACAGGAAGGGGAGCGCTATAAGGTTGCCATATGCGACTGGATGATTCTGAAGCGTCAGAAAATTGGCTCGTTTCAGCTGGTACATGAATTGAACGGAGATGGAGTAGAACTGGATATGGGTTCTTTGGGCAAAAGGGAGAACTTCGATAATAAGTTGCGTGATCCTCATTTTCAACAATTGTTTCGTGAAACGGCACGGAAATTCAAACTGGAAGTTCCTTCTGTCGCTATGTCCGGTTTCTATGGTCAGTCTTTTCTGGACCGAGCTAATTATCAGGAATTGGTAAGGGAATGTCTGGATGCAATGAAAGTAATGAATGCCAAAGTTGCTTTTCTTCCTTTAGGGGGTATAAAGGCAGGCTGGGAGCAGGAACCGGAACTTCGGACGAGGGTTGTGAAGCGTTTGAAAGAAGTAGGAGATATGGCTGCTTCCGAAGGTCTGGTTATAGGGATTGAAACCCAACTGGATGCTAAAGGAGATGTGAGGTTATTGAAAGAGATAGATTCCCCGGGCATTAAAATCTATTTTAAGTTTCAGAATGTATTGGAAAACGGACGTGATCTGTGCAGGGAACTCAAGATTCTGGGGAAGAAGAGAATCTGCCAGATTCATTGTACGGATACGGACGGAGTAACTCTTCCTTTTAACGAACGTTTGGATATAAAGAAGGTTAAAAATACGCTCGACAAAATGGGATGGAGTGGATGGCTGGTAGTAGAACGCTCACGGGATAAGGATGATGTGCATAATGTGAGAAAGAACTATGGGACGAATGTCAGATATTTGAAGGAAGTGTTTCAGAAATAAATGAAATAATAGCAGTCTAATAAAGTAGACACTGAAGATGTAAAAGCGCTTTCTTTTACTCAGAAAAATATCTCTCAATTTCCTACATCCTACACCGGAGACCTTTTTCTTTTGATTATCAAATAGATATACGGTGTAGGAAGTGGTGTAGGATGGTGTAGGTTAATTTCATCCTACACCCAAGAATAGGCATTTGAGACGTGCTTTTAATTACAATAGACTAATAATCAGACTATCAACATTGTTTTTGCCCACCTTGCGCAAATCCCTGTAAAACCATCTCTTTTACAAGAAAACAGAGGGTATCTCCGCGTTATCCTTCAAAAGACTCCTGATTTCTTTCATAATGTCAGCCTGCGAAAGGAAGCTGAACATCCTATCGCGAGATCTGTAGATCCCACGCGTCAGATCTGTAGATCTCACAATAGAATGCTTAGGAACAATAAGAAGGATAGGAAGAAGGTGGTGCGAAAACTACACTTTACTTTATTGTTTTTGTTCTTTTACCCGTAGCAAAACTTCGTCCTACAGTTGCGGGTTCTATGTTTTCCATATTTGGGCTATGTAGCCCGCAATTGCAGGCCGGACAGCCCTCAACCGGAAAACAAGGTTTTGCTTATAGCATAATGACGTTAACATTAAGGCTTTAAGGGAAAAAGGAAGGGGCATATCAAGTTTTTTCCTCTTAATTCCTGACGAAATGATAACTCTTTTAACCCTTTTGATAAATAATTTAGGCTAAAAAAGAGGTATTCGCGTGAATTCGGTGCAGGATGAAACTTTCCTACACCACTTCCTACGCCATCTATCCGTTTGATAATCAAACAAAAAAACAATATCGGGTGTAGGATGTAGGAAATATTGATGAAAACTCGAACTCAGGAGTTTTCCTTCTTCGATTATCCTTCATGAAAGACTGGTGACGAAATCCCAGAGAATCAAGAATCAGCTGGACTATATTCAGATAACTTTTTAACGGATATGAAATATTTGTTCTTATGGAAACTGTATCAAGTTGTTTTTTTAACGTTACTTGATAACTTTTACTCATAGCAATACTGAAATGCTCCAATTCCGCCAATGAGTAGCTCTTTTTTACATAAATAGCAATCAAATGCGCAAGTATATGCAGAGATATTGCATTATTATTTGCTATTTATTCGCAAAAAATTCTGAAACACTGCTTTTGAAGCTGATGTCCGTTGTGTAAAGTGTTAATATAGCGACATTGTGACCCCGATACTCCTGTATACTTGTCCTTTTGATATTTAGAGCCTTAGCTTTTTTCTGTTGGAAATAATCGTAAATAGAAAACTTTACTTTTTTATTCTTTTTAGGTGATTACATATTTTTTAGTTGTTCGTCTTTAGTTTGTGAAATATAGATTGAGTCCAATCAATAGTTTTTATATTTTTGAATTTAAATTAGTGAATAGATGAAAAAAGAAGAGATCTTTTCTAGAAAAACACAGAGCAGGTATCTGAGCGCAGCAAAGATAATCTGTCTCTCTTTCTTGTTTTCGATTCCTGTGACGCAGGCTTTTGCGGAAAGCATTGGAGAGACTGCTGCAATGAATGTTGTCCAACAACAGAAGTCAGTGAAAGGAACTGTGGTAGATACGACCGGAGAACCTGTGATTGGTGCGAATATAAAGGCACAAGGAACTGATACGGGAACGATTACCGATTTGGATGGAAATTTCAGTCTGGTGATTCCGGCAAGTGCTAAACTCGAAGTTTCGTTTATAGGATACGTCACGCAAGTGGTGAGCGTGCCTGCGAACGGAATTGTAAACGTGACTCTGGCTGAAGATTCCAAACTTCTGGACGAAGTGGTTGTGGTAGGTTACGGTACTCAGAAAAAAGCACATCTTACTGGCTCTATATCCACGGTTAACCCCAATGACCTAAAGGAAATGCCCTATAGCAATATGGGTGCCATGCTGGCAGGTACGGTAGCCGGTTTGAATGTAAGCGGTGGTGATGGTCGCCCTGGTGTCGGTGCAACGATGACCATTCGTGATCCGTTCTCTACCGGCGTTTCGGGAAGTACGACTGCGCCGATTTATGTGATTGATGGTGTCATTCAGTCTGATAATCCGCGTAATGGAATATCGGCTTCGGAAGCGTTTAATAACCTTGATCCGAACGAAATAGAATCTATATCTATCTTGAAGGATGCTGCTGCGGCAGTGTATGGAGCACGTGGAGCACAAGGTGCCATCATTGTTACTACGAAGAAAGGCAGCAAGGACGGAAAACCTCGCATCAGTTACACTGGTTCGGTGACGATGAATGATGAAATTTCACGTCCAAAGATGTTGGATGCATATCAGTATGGTCAATTCTGGAATGGATTTAAAGGTGCTGACGGCAATGATGCTATCGGTAATCGTAAAAAAGACCTTTTCCAATTGGACGAATTGGAAGCTATGAAAAGCATGAACTATGACTGGCTGGACAAAGCCTGGTCGGCTGCCTATAGCACGAAGCATAATGTGAATATCAGTGGTGGCGGAAATAACTCATCTTATTTCGGAAGCATATCTTATCAGAGCCAGGAGGGTAACCTGAGCATGTTGGATTATGACCGTTGGAATTATCGTGTAGGAATGAGTACAACAGTGGCTAAGCATCTGAAAGTGAATTTATCTATTTCGGGCAACTATGGTGACCGGAAAACAACTTTCAATAAGATTGGCGGAGAGAAGGATGATAATGATTACCTGGCATTGCTGACTACACCCCGCTATGTGCCATGGTCTGTTGAAAATGACAAAGGCGAAGATATCTGGTTGTTGAGATATGGACCTAAGAATACCAACAGTAGTGTTCTCGGAAACTCGAACTATTTGCGTTACAACTATTTCGCTGTTGAAGATTTAGGTAATCAGAAACAAACCAAAACTCAGGATATGACCATCAATGGTTCATTGGAGTATGATTTTGATTGGTTGGAGACATTGAAAGGTTTGAAACTACGTTTCAGCTATGCAAAAAGTATCGGTAATACGGAAGGAAGACAATTGGGATCTAAATATAACGGTTATTATTTTACCACCCGTGGTGGTTCAGGTAATCACCTTTATATTGATGAAGGTGCGCCAAGTAATAACCTGACTTTGCCGTCTAATATGAAAACACAGTCGGTTGATAATGGAAACCGCGTACTGCGTGACTTCGACCGTACAGACAATTATCAGGTCAACTTCCAGGCAAGTTATGCGCGCGACTTCGGAAAACATTCGGTAAGTGCCATGTTCGCTATGGAAAAGCGTGAAATGAACTACGAGTTTTCACGTATTCTGAAAGAAGGTCCGCTGAATGGTGATCTTGCTAATGGTGAAACCAATACAGCTACAGGTTCGGTAAGTTCCAGTAGCCAGACGGCGAGAAGTGAAAGTGGTGACTTATCTTACATTGGTCGTGTTAACTATGCCTATGACGGTCGTTACCTGTTTGAGTTCCTGATTCGTTCTGACGCTTCAACCAAATTCTCGCCGGATAACTATTGGGGAGTATTCCCTTCCGTATCTGTGGGTTGGATTGTTTCAGAAGAAAAGTGGTATAAGCTGGATTGGATGGATTATCTGAAGGTACGTGCCTCATTCGGTATTTTGGGACAAGATAATACGGCAGCTTGGCTGTGGCGTCAGCGATATACGTATCAGGCTAATTATGGTGCAATATTTGGCACTTCACCGAGCAACAATTTAGGTTGGGCTTTAAAGACTGAGGCTGCTCCCAACTATGATGCGCACTGGGATAAAGACTACAAATTCAACTTAGGAATTGACATGAAATTCCTGAAGAACCGTTTATCAGTAGGTGTTGACGCTTATTTGGACAAGAGAACCGATATGTTGGTAGTGCGTAGTGGTGTGCCTGTAACTGTAGGTGCTAAATCGGCTGCCGAGAATTTCGATGCGGTGGATAACTATGGTGTAGAACTTTCATTAGGCTGGCGCGATCATGTGTCTGACTTCAACTATTCCGTTCAACTGAATGGACAATGGCGTGACGCCCGCTATCGCAAAAAAGACTGGCCGGCCATATCAACCTACAAAGATGTTTATCGCAATGGACCGGTTGACATGGGGCAGTGGGGATATGACTGTTTGGGAATGTTCCGTAACCAAGCTGAAATTGACAAGTTTGTTGAGGACTACAATATAACGCAGTATATGGGCTATAAACCGGATCAGATTAAACCGGGTATGCTGATATACCGTGATGTTCGTGGCGAACAGAATCCGGACGGTTCTTATAAAGATGCAGACGGTATCGTAGACGATAAGGATATGGTTCGTTTGAGCAGAAGAAAGAGCAATCCTTATGGCATGTCTCTGATTCTGGGTGGTAGCTGGAAAGGTATCTCTTTGAATGCCAACATCTCTAGTTCATGGGGTGGATATTCTACGTATGCGGGAGGTTCCTATATCTTCATGAACGAGAATTCACTGGATGGTGCCAACCTTCCGATATATTGGAAAGATATGTTCGTTCCCGAAGATGTAGTGGATGATGGAGGCAATGTGGTTGTTAAACAGAATTTGTCTGCCAAATACCCTAACATGAAATACAGTATGAATAATGAAGCGTCCAATTTCTGGCAGATTAGTTCATTCCGCATGTATCTTCGTAATGTATCCTTAGGTTATACATTGCCTAAGGAATGGCTGAGCAAAGTAGGAATCTCAAGCTGTAAGATCAATGTGACGGGAACCAACCTCTTCAGTTTCTTCAATCCTTATCCCGAAAGTTATACGGATCCTCTGACCGGTTACGGTACGTTCCCGGCATTGCGCAGCTGGACTGTGGGATTGAATCTTTCTTTTTAAATGATATAATTGATAAACAAGATTAGAATATGAAAATAGATAATATCATACATAAAGGTGTGGGGATAGTTGCCTTCAGCGCAATATTTCTGCTGGGCAGTTGTAGCGATGACTTCTTGAGGGAGAAGAAGGATTATAATGGCTTCAATGACGAAATATACAGTAATTTCAGTATGGCGCAGGCCAGTGTAGACTATATTCACAGGCAGGTTGAACCCAAAGTAGGTGGTGTAAGCGCATTGAATGGTAGCACAGGATCTGCCGATGAATTTTCTAAGTCTACATTAGAGTATGCCGGTTCTACACAGTTTGTGGGTTTGGCTGAAATACTTTCCAGTAACGTGAATTGTTATTTCAACGGTTCCAATGATCCGGCTAATAATAACGGTGTATGGTTAAATGTCCGTCGTTGCAATCTATTTCTCGACAATATTGACAAAGGAACATTGTCGGAAGAGGAAAGAAATCTCCTTAAAGGACAAGTTTACTTCTGGCGTGCATGGTTGTATTATCGTTTGGTGACTACTTATGGTGGTGTTCCTATTATAAAGAGCGCGCAAAATCCGACAATTGGAGACGGTACGATAGAAGAATCGACTCTGAATGTTGAACGTAGTTCTACGGATGATTGCGTGACGTTTGTCTGCGAGGATCTGGATAATGCGGCTTCTCTGTTGCCATCTGTTTGGGCTGATCCGTCGGTAAATTACGGTCGTGTGACTAAGGGTGCGGCTATGGCTTTGAAGGGACGCTTGCTGCTCTTCTATGCAAGTCCATTGTTCAACCGTTCCAACGATAAGGCACGCTGGGATGCCGCCTATACTGCAAACAAGGCTGCTTATGATGAACTTACTACCAATGGTGACAGAGAATTGGTAGGTGCAACGAGTAAAAGAGCGCAGGATTGGGAAAAAATGTTTGTGAACCCCTTGTCTAAAGAGGCTGTACTGATAACATTGTACAATAATATCTCTGATGATCAGTTCAAGTTCAATAACAGCTGGGAACAAAGTGCCCGTCCCAAAGACATCAAAGGTGGTGGTGGTATCGCTGCCACGGCTGAAATGGTGGATTTATTCCCCATGGCTGATGGTAAGAAACCAGGTGAAAGCTCATTGTCTTATGACCCGTTGAAGTTCTACAAGGATCGTGATCCACGCTTCTATCGCACCTTTGCATTTAACGGAGTTTGCTGGCCTTATAATACCAATAAGACATATACGGTATGGAATTACCAATGGTTTAAGGATGCTGCCGCAGCCGTTGAAGGCAAACCGGGTAACTCAGCGCTTTATGACGGTGATGTCAGTTCAAGTATCTTTGTACGCAAACGTACGGATCCGAATGCTTACAATACTTCCAATCTCAGTAGCGGAGTATTTTCGCAGAGTAGTAGTCCGTATATGGAAATACGTATGGCGGAAGTTATTCTTAACGTAGCGGAAGCAGCTTGCGGAAAAGGAGATAATGCTACGGCATTGACTTTCCTGAAATATATTCGCGAACGTGTAGGCTATACGGGCGATTGCGGCTTTTCTTCTACTTTAGCGGGTGATGCCTTGATGGGTGCTATTCTTTATGAGCGTCAGATAGAACTGGCCTATGAGGGAAAGAGATTCGATGATATGCGTCGTTGGCTTTTGTGGGACGACAGTTTTGGTACTTGCACACGGTTGGGTGTTGAGCCTATCAGCGGAAACCAAACGCGCAGGCATGGTATTATCCTGGCTGTGAAACCTGAACTCTATACAAATAGCAAGGCCGGCAAGGATTGTGATCCGTTCAATCCGGAAGCTTCAGAATACTTGGGAACATCAGACCGTACAAAAATCAGTCTTGATCCGGATGCTTCAGACTCAGACTGGGAAAATCAGATTGCTACCTTGGACAATTTTTACGAAAACAATCTGAATCGTGTAGTAAACGATCAGCTTGATGGTACAAGTACGCCTACATTCTATATTACTCACCTGAACAAATACTATTTCCTAGGTATCAAGCAGAATGTATTGCAAAACAGTATTAAGTTGCAACAGAATATTGGCTGGACGGATTATTATGGTTCCGGAGGAACGTTTAATCCTATCGGTAACGGTAGTTTGCTGCCGTAAGTTGGCTTTTAATTTTTTTGTGAGATAGTTAAAACTGCCGGGTGATCCTTCATCCGGCAGTTTTTTTAGAGTGGTTGCCACCATTCTATGGATTATTTTTCTACTAAAATAGTTTCATGTGATTACAAAACATTTTTATCTTCGTCTAATAAATACAATTAATTAATAGATACGAGAATAATGAAAAAGAAAGCATTCCTGATAGTTTGTACAGCTGCAATGCTGGCTCCGACCATTGCATGGGCACAATACCCGCAATTGACCGATGAAGCCAAGGAGACTTATAAGAAAATGATAACTGAAGAACGCCGGCGTTCGGATGAAGCTTGGGCGAAAGCATTGCCTATCGTTGAGAAAGAAGCCAGAGAAGGGCGTCCGTATATCGAGTGGGCTTCCCGTCCGGATGATCTTCCTCAAGCCGGTATTCCCGCTTTTCCCGGGGCTGAGGGTGGGGGAATGTTCACTCCCGGTGGCCGTGGCGGCAAGGTAATTACAGTAACTAATTTGAATGATCGCGGCCTGGGCTCTTTCCGTGAAGCTTGCGAAACCGGTGGTGCACGTATCATTGTATTTAATGTGGCTGGTATCATTCGATTGGAATCTCCCATTATTGTCCGTGCTCCATACGTAACGATAGCCGGACAAACAGCCCCAGGTGACGGTGTATGTATTGCCGGAGAATCTTTCTGGGTTGACACTCACGATGTAGTGGTACGTCATATGCGTTTCCGTCGTGGTGAAACGAAGGTTCATCACCGTGACGATTCATTTGGGGGTAATCCGATTGGTAACATTATGATCGATCACTGTTCCTGTACTTGGGGGCTGGATGAGAATATTTCTTTCTATCGTCACATGTACAGTCCTGGTGAAGGATATAAAGATGAGAAACTTCCGACTGTCAATGTAACCATTCAAAATACAATTTCCGCTAAGGCACTGGATACATACAATCATGCTTTCGGTAGTACATTGGGTGGTGAGAACTGTGCTTTTATGCGCAATCTTTGGGCCAGTAATGCTGGGCGTAACCCGTCTATTGGCTGGTATGGGATTTTCAATTTCGTGAATAATGTTGTCTACAATTGGGTACATCGTTCAGCTGATGGTGGCGATTATCGTGCTATGTTCAATATGATAAATAATTACTATAAACCGGGTCCTTTGACTCCGAGAGATTCTCCGGTCGGTCATCGCATTCTGAAGCCGGAAGCTGGACGCAGCAAGCTGGATTATAAAGTATATGGCCGTGTCTTTGCAGATGGCAATGTGATGGAAGGATATCCTGAAATCACGAAGGATAACTGGGCTGGTGGTATTCAGATTGAGACTCAAAAGGATACAGAGGGGTATACCGAGCAGATGCGTACGTATCAACCTTTCGTAATGCCTTATATTAATATTATGTCTGCAAATGATGCTTATGATTATGTTTTGAAATATGTAGGTGCTAATATTCCTTGCCGTGACATTGTTGATGAGCGGGTTATTGAGGAAGTGAAAACCGGTCAAGCTTATTATGAAAAGAAACTTCCGAAAGATGCCTATGGAGATAAATGGGGATTAGCTCCAAAATCTCAGGATGAGGAAGGTTATTTTAAATACCGTCGTTTGCCGAAAGATTCTTATAAACAGGGTATTATAACTGATATTCGCCAAATGGGTGGCTATCCGGAATATAAGGGAACTCCTTATGTGGATACGGATGGCGACGGTATGCCGGATGAATGGGAAATTGCGAATGGTCTGAATCCAAACGATCCGAGTGATGCCAATAAAGATTGTACTGGTGATGGGTATACTAATATTGAGAAATATATCAATGGTATCAGTACGAAGAATAAGGTAGACTGGACTGATATGAAGAATAACTACGATACATTGGCAGAAAAAGGTAAATTAATGTAATGTCAATGAAAAAGATAATATTAATTTCTTTATTACTGGTTTCCGGTTGGTTATCAGCCGGAGCGGTAGACTTGAATAAGGATAATCGTGATCCTCAATATGTGGAATCTATTGTTAAACGATCTCAGAAGATCGTAGATAAACTTGGGCTTACAGATGTAAAGGTGGCTGAAGATGTTCGTAATGTGATTGCCAATCGGTACTTCGAACTGAATGATATTTATGAAGTTCGTGATGCCAAAGTGAAGAAAATAAAGGAGTCGGGATTGAGTGGCGCTGCAAAGGATGATGCCTTGAAAGCGGCTGAGTATGAAAAGGATGCGGCATTATACCGTTCTCACTTTGCATATCCCGCGAATTTATCTCTTTTTCTGGATGAGAAGCAAATAGAAGTGGTGAAGGATGGGATGACTTATGGCGTTGTGAAAGTGACGTATGATGCTACAATTGACATGATCCCTTCTTTGAAGGAAGAAGAAAAAGCACAAATCTATGCCTGGCTCATAGAAGCCCGTGAGTTTGCCTTGGATGCTGAGAATTCGGATAAGAAACATGCAGCCTTTGGTAAATATAAGGGGCGTATCAATAACTATTTGGTTAAGCGTGGATATGATTTAACAAAAGAACGTGAAGAGTGGTACAAGCGCGTGAAAGCACGTGGAGGCTCTCTCTGATAATTAGGATAGATAAAAACTGGTTAGTTATGTGATGTGAAGGGTGGCTGAGAAGTCACCCTTTTCTGTGTTCTGATTTTTGGAATATGGCGAATCTTCCATTATCTTTGAGTACAAATTCGTCTTATTGCCGTCTCCTCTGTATACAGAATACGATATAAAAACAAAAGTATTATTTAGAAAATGAGAAAATTAAGAAATACATTAGCTGCAATAAGCATTTTGTTCTTAGCTTCTTGTGGAGGAAACAAAGACTACTATATGTTCACCTCATTTCATGAGCCGGCTAATGAAGGTTTAAGATATCTATATAGTGAAGACGGCATGCATTGGGATAGTGTTCCCGGTGTTTGGCTGAAACCGGAATTGGGACAACATCAGCTGATGCGTGATCCTTCGATGGTACGTACTCCGGACGGTACTTATCATTTGGTTTGGACCACCAGTTGGAAAGGTGATTTGGGATTTGGCTATGCATATTCTAAAGACTTGATTCACTGGTCGGAGCAACAAATGATTCCGGTAATGGCCCATGAACCGACGACCGTCAACGTGTGGGCACCGGAGATTTTCTATGATGATGAGGCTGAACAATTCATGGTGGTCTGGGCATCTTGTGTTCCGGGGCGTTTTGAAAAGGGTATAGAAGAAGAAAAGAATAACCATCGCTTATATTACATCACTACAAAAGACTTTAAGACGATATCCGAAACCAAACTTTTGTATGATCCGGGCTTCAGTTCAATTGATGCTACCATCATAAAACGTGCAAAGAATGATTATGTAATGGTGCTTAAAGATAATACACGTCCCGAGCGTAATCTGAAAGTTGCTTTTGCCGATTCATTGACAGGACCTTATTCGCCTGCATCGCAACCTTTCACGGAATCGTTTGTAGAAGGTCCCTCTGTAGAGAAGATAGGAGATGACTATCTTATCTATTTCGATGTCTACAGGAAGAAAATATATGGCGCTGTGCGTACCAGGGATTTTCGTAATTTTACGGATGAAACCGGAAACGTAAGTGTACCCACAGGCCATAAACATGGGACTATTTTCAAAGCCCCGGAGTCGCTCGTTAAGGAGTTGTTGAAAGAAAGCAAGAAGAAATAATATATAAAACAGGAACAGATAATGAACAGCCCTATCAAAATACTTTTTGTTCTGGCAACTGGATGGCTGACACTAACGTCGGCTTCAGCACAAGACAGGATACATTACACTGGAACCGAACTTTCTAATCCCACCTATCATGATGGACAATTGTCACCGGTAGTGGGAGTGCATAATATTCAATTGGTACGTGCCAATCGTGAACATCCGGATGCGTCGAATGGTGGAGGATGGACTTATAATCACCAACCGATGTTGGCCTATTGGAATGGGCAATTCTATTATCAATATCTGGCAGATCCGTCGGATGAGCATATTCCGCCTTCCCAGACTTTTCTGATGACTTCTAAAGACGGATATAACTGGACAAATCCGGAAATCGTGTTTCCTCCTTATAAAGTTCCCGACGGATATACGAAGACTTCCCGTCCGGGTATGCAGGCAAAAGACCTGATTGCCATCATGCATCAGCGTGTGGGCTTTTATGTATCCAAGTCCGGCAGACTGATTACAATGGGGAATTATGGAGTTGCGTTGGATAAAAAAGATGATCCGAATGATGGAAACGGTATTGGTCGGGTAGTTCGTGAAATTAAGAAAGACGGTTCATTCGGTCCCATCTACTTTATATATTATAATCATGGATTTAATGAAAAAAATACCGATTACCCTTATTTCAAGAAAAGTAAGGATCGTGAGTTTGTAAAGGCTTGTCAGGAAATTCTGGATAATCCATTGTATAGAATGCAATGGGTGGAAGAGGCGGATCGGGAAGACCCGATTATTCCTTTGAAGAAGGGATATAAAGCGTTCAATTGCTATACTTTACCCGACGGGCGTATTGTCAGCCTTTGGAAGCATGCACTGACTTCAATCACTGAAGACGGTGGCTATACTTGGGCGGAACCGGTGCTTCGTGCCAAAGGATTCGTTAATAGCAATGCAAAGATTTGGGGACAACGCCTGACTGATGGTATGTATGCTACCGTGTATAATCCTTCGGAGTTTCGCTGGCCGCTGGCTATATCGTTGAGTAAGGATGGGCTGGAATATACGACCTTGAACCTCGTGCATGGTGAAATTCCGCCGATGCGTTATGGAGGAAACTATAAGTCGTATGGTCCGCAATATCCCCGCGGTATTCAAGAAGGAAATGGAATTCCTGCGGATGGTGATTTATGGGTTGCTTACAGTGTGAACAAAGAAGATATGTGGGTATCACGTATTCCTGTTCCGGTACAGATACAAGCCTCTGCACATGCAGACGATGATTTCTCAAAAGCCGGATCAATAGCTGAGTTGACCGACTGGAATATTTACTCTCCCCTTTGGGCTCCAGTCACTTTAGACGGAAAGTGGCTGCGTTTGCAAGATAAAGATCCTTTTGATTATGCCAAGGTAGAACGAAAAATACCGGCTTCTAAAGAACTGAAAATCTCATTTGATCTACAGGCCGGACAAAACGATAAAGGTACTCTTCAGATTGACTTCCTGGATGAGAACGGCATTGCTTGTTCCCGGCTTGAGCTGACTCCTGATGGGATTTTTCGTGCTAAAGGCGGTTCCCGCTTTGGGAACCTGATGAAATATGAACCGGGAAAAAACTATCATGTAGAGGCTATCCTTTCAGTGACCGATCGTAATATTCAGGTATTTGTGGATGGTAAGAGAGTAGGATTGCGCATGTTCTATGCACCGGTACCTGCTATTGAACGTATTGCGTTCCGTACAGGAGTTCCACGAACATTTCCCACTGTAGATACACCGGCTGATCAGACCTATGATCTGCCGAATGCCGGTGACCAGGAGCCACTAGCTGAATACCGTATCGCCAATGTGAAAACCTCTTCTGTGGATAAAGATGCGACTGCTGCTGTTTTGAAGTATGCGGATTTCAGCCATTATGCAGATTATTTCAATGGTATGGAAGATGAGAATATAGCCCAGGCCATTCCGAATGCAAAGGCTTCGGAATGGATGGAAGAGAATATACCGTTGTTTGAATGTCCGCAACGTAATTTTGAAGAGATGTACTATTACCGCTGGTGGTCGTTGCGGAAGCATATCAAAGAAACACCTGTGGGATATGGCATGACGGAATTTCTGGTTCAGCGTTCCTATTCTGATAAATATAATTTGATAGCTTGCGCTATCGGGCATCATATTTATGAAAGCCGTTGGTTGCGCGATCCGAAGTATCTGGATCAGATTATTCATACGTGGTATCGGGGGAATGATGGCGGGCCGATGAATAAGATGAATAAGTTTAGTTCGTGGAATGCGGATGCTGTGCTGGCACGTTATATGGTGGATGCTGATAAGGATTTCATGCTAGATATGAAGGAAAATCTGGAAGCCGAGTATCAACGCTGGGAGTGCACGAACCGTTTGCAAAACGGATTATATTGGCAAGGAGATGTGCAGGATGGCATGGAAGAATCAATCAGTGGCGGACGTAAGAAAAAGTATGCCCGCCCCACCATTAATAGCTACATGTATGGTAATGCAAAAGCTCTTTCACTGATGGGAATCCTTTCGGATGATGAAGGAATGGCTATGAGATATGGTATGCGGGCGGATACATTGAAAAGGCTGGTGCAAGATAAGTTGTGGAATTCACGCCACCAGTTTTTTGAGACAATGCGTGCGGACTCTTCTGCGAATGTACGCGAGGCTATCGGATATATACCTTGGTATTTTAATTTGCCGGACACAGTGAAGCAATATGAAGTTGCTTGGAAAGAGATTATGGACGAGAACGGTTTTTCTGCTCCTTACGGATTAACTACTGCCGAGCGCCGTCATCCGGAATTTCGTACCCACGGAGTTGGTAAATGTGAATGGGACGGAGCAATCTGGCCGTTTGCTTCTGCCCAGACATTGACAGCAATGGCTAACTTTATGAATAATTATCCGCAGACAGTATTATCCGATAGTGTGTATTTCCGTCAAATGGAATTGTATGTCGAGTCGCAATATCATCGCGGACGTCCTTACATTGGTGAATATCTGGATGAGGTGACAGGTTATTGGCTGAAAGGTGACCAGGAACGGAGTCGTTACTATAACCATTCTACCTTTAATGATTTGATGATTACCGGTCTGATTGGATTACGTCCGCGCCTGGATGATACGGTAGAAGTAAATCCGTTGATACCGGCAGATAAGTGGGATTGGTTCTGTCTGGATAATGTTTTATATCATGGTCGTAACCTGACAATTCTTTGGGATAAATATGGTGATCGTTACCATCGCGGAAAAGGATTGCGTATTTTTGTAGATGGAAAACAAGTTGGATATGCAGATAGATTGACGAGAATCATTTGTGAGAACGTCTTGAAATAATGGTTACTACTGAAATCGAAAAAAACGAATGATGTTTTTAAAAAGATATATTTTCTTTCTTCTTTGCTTGCCGTGTCTGGTACAGGCAAAGAATATAACGGTCAGCCGTCTCACTTGCGAAATGCAGGAAGGGCTGGTGCTTGTTGAAGCCTATCCCCGGCTGGGGTGGACCATGGAGTCGCCGGAGAATGGGACGAGGCAGACTGCTTATGAGATTGAGATTCGGGAAGCCTGCACCGGACGTATGGTTTGGAATACGGGAAAGGTCCAATCTTCGCAAAGCCAGTTGATACCGACTCATGGAGCGAAGTTTCTCCGATTTAGTTTCTATAACTACATCTGGCGTGTACGGGTTTGGGATGAAACGGACGCGCCTTCCGAATGGAGTCGAGAAGCAAAGTTTCGTTTAGTTCCCCAAGGTTTTTCTTCAGCTGAATGGATTGGGGCCATCACCCGTAAAGACGCACGCTTGCCCGAAGGACGGAAATTCCACGGAGGCGAGTTGAAGAAGCCGGAGGTAAAGGCGGCATGGGAAGACGTGGATACATTGGCAAAGAAAAGCATTTGCTTGCGTAAGACGTTCCGCACGGACAAAAAGATTGCGGAGGCTACCGCATACATCTGTGGCCTTGGATTCTATGAGTTCACCTTGAATGGGAAGAAAGTCGGTGACAGTGAATTTGCTCCCCTCTGGAGTGATTATGACAAGAGCGTCTATTATAATATGTATGATGTTACGGAACTGTTGCAGGAGGGCGAGAATGTGGCGGGAGTTTTATTGGGAAACGGGTTCTATAATGTGCAGGGCGGACGTTACCGCAAGTTACAGATCAGCTTCGGGGCACCGACTCTTTTATTCTCACTGCTTGTCAATTATGAAGATGGAACACGGGATGTGGTTTGCTCTGACGACAGTTGGAAATATGACTTAAGCCCCCTCACCTTTAATTGTATTTATGGAGGCGAAGATTATGATGCGCGTCGCGAACAAAAAGGGTGGAACCGGGCAGGTTTTAATGATGCGCGTTGGCGCCCGGTAGTGGTTCAGGAAGCTCCGAAGGGAACGTTGCGTCCGCAAATGGCGGCTCCGGTGAAAATCATGGAACGTTATGGTGTCCGGAAAGTGACGAAACTGTCCCCGGAACAGATTGCCTCTGCCTGTAAATCGACCAAAAGAACCATTGACCTTTCCGCTTTCGTACTGGATATGGGGCAGAACCTTGCCGGTTTTCCGGAAATTACCGTGCGTGGTAAACGAGGTCAGAAAGTTACATTGGTGGTGGCTGAGGCTCTGACGGAGGAAGGAGCCTGTAACCAACGGCAAACGGGACGTCAGCATTACTACGAATATACCTTGAAGGGTGAGGGGGACGAGACCTGGCATCCCCGTTTCTCATACTATGGTTATCGCTACATTCAGGTAGAGGGTGCCGTACTGAAGGGGGAGAAGAATCCCCGGAAATTGCCTGTTCTGAAAGATATTCAATCCTGCTTTGTTTATAACTCGGCAAAAAAGGTGTCTGCTTTCGAGTGTTCCAATCCGATATTCAACGCTGCCCATCGTCTGATAGAGAAGGCGGTTCGCAGCAATATGCAGTCTGTATTTACCGATTGTCCCCATCGGGAAAAACTGGGATGGCTGGAGCAGGTGCACCTCAACGGGCCGGGACTTTTATACAATTATGACCTGACAGCTTTCGCTCCGCAGATTATGCAGAATATGGCGGATGCCCAACATCGCAACGGAGCCATGCCAAGCACCGCACCGGAGTATGTCGTGTTCGAAGGACCGGGCATGGATGCCTTTGCAGAATCTCCCGAGTGGGGAGGTGCTCTGGTCATTTTCCCGTATATGTATTACGAAACCTACGGGGACGATTCGTTGATTAAGAAGTATTACCAGAATATGCGCCGATATGTGGACTATCTCTCTACCCGCGCAGATAATCATATCCTTTCTTTCGGTTTGGGCGACTGGTATGATTACGGTGACTTCCGTGCAGGATTCTCCCGCAATACGCCTGTCCCGCTGGTGGCTACGGCACACTATTACATGATTGTCGAATATCTGATAAGGGCTGCTCGCATTGTGGGTAATGCTGATGATGTCAGGTATTACAATTCGTTGGCGAATGGTATCGTGGTGGCATTCAACGAGCGCTTTCAGGATTACGATGCGGCGCAGTATGGTACGGGAAGCCAGTGCAGCAATGCCTTGCCGCTTTTTCTGGATATGGTTCTGAGTAGAGGCCATTCTGGAGGTTATGAAACGGATCGTCATCTGGAGCGCAAAGTATTTAAGAACCTGATAAAAGATGTGGAAACACACGGCAATCGTCTGACTACCGGAGATGTGGGAAACCGCTATCTGATCCAGACATTGGCCAATTACGGAGCCGATGAACTCATCTATAAAATGTTCAACCATGAGGAAGCGCCCGGATATGGCTTTCAACTCAAGTTTGGTGCAACGACTCTGACTGAGCAATGGGACCCTCGTCAGGGTTCCTCTTGGAATCACTTTATGATGGGGCAGATTGATGAATGGTTCTTTAACTCGTTGGTCGGTATCTCTCCGGACGTGAAGCATGGATACCAGAAGTTCAGAATCGCCCCGAAGCCTGTCGGTGATCTGAAATACGTGCAGTCGTCTTATGAAACCCTTTACGGTAAGATAACTGTAGACTGGACCCGCGAGAACGGCCGGTTTAAGCTGAAGTTGTCCGTTCCGGTAAACACTGTGGCGGTGGTTACACTTCCGGGAGAGAAAGAACCGAGAGAGGTGGAGAGCGGGAAACATGAATTTGTAGTGGACGAACAACAAACTATAAACGAACCATAAACAACCATACTATGACCATGAAATATAGAATACTTCTTTGTTCACTCTTCTGCCTTTGTGCGGTTACGGTGCTTCGTGCAGAGCGTGTAGATATGCTGAAAGCAGGAGCGAAGGTGGATGGAAAGACGCTGAATACCAAACTTATCAATTCTACCATTGATCGCCTGAACGCGAATGGTGGCGGTACTCTTTTTTTTCCTGCCGGTACTTATCTGACGGGAAGCATCCGGATGAAGAGCCACATCACTTTGGAGTTGGAGGCGGGAGCCACTTTGCTGTTTTCTGATAGCTTTGATGATTATCTTCCCTTTGTGGAGGTGCGTCACGAGGGAGTGATGATGAAGAGTTTCCAGCCTCTGATTTATGCCGTGGATGCGGACAATATAACAATCAAAGGCGAAGGCACGCTGGACGGGCAGGGAAAGAAGTGGTGGATGGAGTTTTTCCGTGTGATGATTGATCTGCGCGACAATGGCATGCGGAATGTGAATAAGTATCAGACGATGTGGGACCAGGTAAATGACACAACAGCTATCTATGCCGAGACAAACAAGGACTACATCGGTACATTGCAACGTCGCTTTTTCCGTCCTCCGTTTATCCAGCCGGTTCGTTGCAAGGACGTGAAGATAGAGGGGGTGAAGATCGTCAACTCTCCGTTCTGGACGGTGAATCCCGAGTTCTGTGAAAATGTGAAAGTGAAGGGAGTGACCATTCATAATGTGCCCTCGCCCAATACGGACGGCATCAATCCGGAGTCCTGCCGGAATGTACATATCAGCGACTGCCACATTTCGGTGGGAGATGACTGCATAACGATCAAGTCCGGTCGCGATGCGCAGGGGCGCCGGTTGGGAGTACCCTGTGAGAATATAACCATCACTAATTGCATCATGCTTTCCGGTCATGGTGGTGTAGTGATAGGCAGTGAGATGAGTGGAGGCGTGCGTAAGGTGACTATTTCCAATTGCATTTTCGATGGAACGGACCGGGGCATTCGTCTCAAGTCCACCCGGGGCAGGGGAGGAGTGGTCGAAGATATCCGTGTCAGTAACATTGTGATGCGCAACATCAAGCAGGAGGCTGTGGTACTGAATCTGAAGTATAGCAGTATGCCTGCCGAACCCAAGAGTGAACGCACTCCGCTGTTTCGCAACATACATATCAGTGGAATGACGGTTACGGATGTCAAGACTCCTGTTAAGATAGTTGGTCTGGAAGAAGCTCCGATCTCTGATATTGTACTGCGCGACATCCATGTGCAGGGAGCCGGTGAGGAATGTGTCTTTGAGGATTGCGAACGCATCACGATAGAAGATGTCATGGTGAACGGTAAAAAGATGTATCCAAAGGAAGTAGATGAAAAGTAAACAATAATATATAGAACAATGAAACGTATTCTTTTCTCTGTGCTTTTTGCTGCATCTCTTTCGGCGGAAGCACAAACACAAACATTTGAAACGGCATTTGCCCGTCCTTTGAATGAAGTTCTTACGGATATACAAAATCGTTTTGGTATTCGTCTGAAATATGATATTGATACGGTCGGTAAAGTGTTGCCTTATGCGGATTTTCGCATCCGTCCTTATTCTGTGGAAGAATCACTGACGAATGTATTGTCCCCTTTCGACTATAAGTTTGTGAAACAAAACGGCAATATATATAAGTTGAAAGCTTATGAATATCCTCGGCGGACAGATGGTGACGGAGAGAAGATGCTGGCTTACCTCAATACGCTTTATGCAGATAAGGAAGCTTTGGAACTCCGTGCCGATTCTTTAAGAAAAGAGGTCCGGCAACGTCTGGGAATTGACCTTTTGCTCGCACAATGTGTGGAGTCGAAGCCGATTCTTTCCAAAGTGAGGAAATATGATGGCTATACAGTTCAGAATTTTGCACTTGAGACGCTTCCAGGGCTGTATGTTTGCGGTTCTGTTTATGCCCCTAAATCGAAAGGGAAGCATGCGCTGATCATTTGTCCGAATGGACACTTTGGAGGAGGTCGTTATCGCGAAGATCAACAACAGCGTATGGGAACCCTGGCACGTATGGGGGCTGTTTGTGTGGATTATGATCTCTTCGGTTGGGGAGAGTCAATTTTGCAGGTTGGCAGTACGGCACACCGCAGTAGTGCAGCTCATACCATTCAGGCGATGAATGGTTTGCTGATTCTCGACTATATGCTTGCTGCCCGTAAAGATATTGACAGGAAAAGAATCGGTGTGAATGGCGGTTCCGGTGGTGGCACGCAAACAGTTCTGCTGAGTGCGCTGGATGATCGCTTCACGGCTTCGGCGCCGGTGGTAAGTTTGGCTTCTCATTTTGATGGAGGATGCCCTTGTGAGAGCGGTATGCCTATTCAATTGGCGGCAGGTGGCACATGCAATGCCGAATTGGCAGCAATCTTTGCTCCCCGTCCGCAATTAGTAGTGTCTGATGGTGGCGATTGGACGGCAAGTGTGCCTACACTGGAATATCCTTATTTGCAGCGTGTTTATGGATTCTACGATGCAAAAGATAAAGTGACGAACATACATCTTCCGAAAGAAAGACATGACTTTGGTCCTAATAAGCGGAATGCTGTCTATACATTTTTTGCTGAGGTGTTCGGCTTGAATAGAAATATGCTGGATGAAACAAAAGTCACCATCGAACCGGAATCCGCTATGTATAGTTTCGGTGAGAAAGGAGAACTTTTGCCGGAAAGCGCAATTCGTTCGTTTGATAAAGTAGCTGTTTATATTGACAAGAAAGCTTTTGCCCAATTAAAGTCGGATGCTTCTCTTGAGAAAAAGGCAATGGACTGGGTGGCTTCATTAAATATGGAGGACGATAAGAAAGCGGGCTTTGCTGTAACAACTATCTATAATCATTTGCGCAAGGTTCGTGACTGGCATAATGAACACCCTTATTCCACTGTTCCGGAGGGTGTCAATCCTGTCACTGGTAAATCTTTAAGTAAATTGGATCGGGAAATGATTGCCGATTCCGCCATGCCGAAAGAAGTTCATGAAAAGCTGATGAAAGATTTGCGCAGAGTGCTGACGGAAGAACAAGTAGAGCAGATTCTTGATAAATATACTGTAGGCAAAGTAGCTTTCACTTTGAAAGGTTATCAGGCCATTGTCCCTGATATGACGGAGGAAGAAACCGCTTTTGTGTTGGAACAGTTGAAGCTGGCTCGTGAACAGGCTATTGATTATAAAAACATGAAGCAGATATCTGCCATCTTTGAAATCTACAAAACCAAGTGCGAACAGTATTTTAATGAGCATGGCCGTAACTGGCGCCAGATGTTCAAGGATTATGTAAATCAGAGAAAAGCGGAAAAGGCTCAGAACAAGAAATAAAAAAGGAAGCCCCGGAACTCTTATTATGATCTGAGTTCCGGGGCTTTTTTCTTATATTCAGATATATTCAGAAAAGCCTTATCGGAGTTTTGATAAATCTATTTCCGCATATTTAACCCGCTGTCTTCTCCATGTATAAACAGCATGCAGCCTACCATCTTTTCCCTGAATAATACTTGGATAGGAATATTGACTGATAGGGCTGTCTTCCAATGTAAGTACAGGTTGCCAATTTATACCATCTTCTGAAATGGCTACACAGAGAGGAGTTCGAGGTCCTTTGGGAGTGCCGGGTAGGGTCGAGAAATTATTGTAGATGAGTACATGACGACCGTCCTGTAATGTTACGGCATCCGTTCCCGAATTATTATTCGGAACATCCAGAAGTGTTACTTTGCTCCAGGTATCGCCATTATCATTGCTCCAGGCTGTGGCAATCCGGGCATTGCGTGTGCGGCACAATACTTGTAATCTTCCGTCTTTGTGTATCAGTATACTGGGCTGTATCGCATATATTGGTTTTGTACCTTCACCTTTGACGGCTTCGCCACCTTCCTGATCATCTACGTTGACACTTCCTTTTTTACGGTGCTGAGTAAGTACGGAAAGCTCCGCAGCCAGTGATTCCGTTGTTTTCCAGGTCTTGCCGTTGTCATCGGAAATTTCGAAATGAATGCGCCATCCCTTGCCACCTTCTCTGCTGGAAGGACAGATGATACGACCATTAATGTACTCCGGTTTATTCTTGATAGGACCGAGGAATCCTTCCGGCAACGGTTCACGTTTACTCCAGGTTTTTCCTCCGTCGCGAGAACGCACGAGCCAGCCAGTCCAGTCGCTTACGCTCAAGCCTATTTTATAGAAGAGAATCAGATCACCTCCCGGAATCTGGAAAAGTACCGGGTTCCAGCAAGCTTTCCGGCGGGCAATCAGTTTTCCCCGGGCATTTGTCACAGGAGTACAAGTGGAATCAATGCCTGCCAAGGTTGCCTGCGCATCTTTTATTGAAAATACGCCGTCGGCAGCGAGTTGTGGAGAGGTCCATTCTTTGGTACCTTTCGGCTTACGACACACCCAGAGGCAACAATCCGGATTGCGCTCTTTGGTACCGCCGAAAAATGAAGCGACAAGATCCCCGTTTTTCAATTCTACGATGGTGGCTCCATGACATTCCGGGAAGGAGGCTTTCTCATATAGGAACTCGTCACTCAGGATAGCTACATTCCGGGTAGGGATATCTACACTGAAGTGATGCTTGCCCGAACCTACCATTTCTTTCCGCCCGCTGGGAAGATATACTTCGCCTGTAGTGTTGGCGGGGAGTTCAATGTCCCATTCCAGATGTGTCGGAGTTTTTTTCCACCGGCTGGCTATTTTCCCGTAGATGCTTGTGTAGGAGGCATCTACATTGCTTAGTTCCTGAATGTCAAAGGCAGGCTGGAAGATGATATGTTTATAGCCGGGCTTCCAACGGTCGGCACGGATGCCTGCCAGATTGTTGAAGCACCAGGGAAGCAGGTCGCCTAAGAGCATGACGTGATTTCCACTGTTCATTCCGGGATTTGCTTTGTCGCCATTCCAGAGTTCCCAGATGGTGGTAGCGCCTTGCGCGGCCATGTATCCCCACGAAGGATAAGTCTTATTAGTGGCCAGAAGATAGGCGACATCGGTATGACCACGGCGGCTTAGTTCGCGTAGTAGCCATTGTGTACCGATGACTCCGGTGCTGATATGTCCTTTATTGGTAGTGATAATGGTAGCCACGGTATTCTTGGCAACTTCGTCAATGTAGTGTTTGGGGACAAGTCCGAAAGCAAGCGGCAGAATATTGGCGGTAACCGTGTTGTTACCGTAGAAGATGCTGTCCGGATATAAAGTATGTCCGGGTACGGGAGAAGTACCTTCCTTCACATGAAGGAAACGTGCGTTGAAGGCATCTTTTATCCGGCCTTCCAGTGCTCCCCATTCTTCGGCTTCGGCGGTGAGGCCTTGCAGGCTTGCAAAACGATGCATCAGTTGCAGGACTTTCAGATAATAGGCAGTAGCTATAAGCGCACCATCCGTTTTGCGGGCAGGGTCATTACTATGAATCATTTCCAAAGATTCGGGAGGTACGCACCAGTCACCGTATTTGTCTTTGGTAATAATGAATTCCCTGGTCAGGTAATACTCGCGGATATGAGATACCCATTTCTTTAAAGCCGGATAATTCTCTTCGATAGCGCGTCGGTCACCGTAGTTGGTGAAAAGCATGTCGCATACCAGGGGAAGGGTAGCCGGCCAGGTGACATTATCCGAATAGTAATTCCAGTAGGCCGGAGCTACATCCGGGATACAGCCGTCTTCACGCTGTGCTTCACGAATATCACGTGTCCATTTGTTGTATAGGGCATGATTGTCGAAAAACAGGCTTTCACCCCAAGAGCCCATCGCGTGGTCGCCTAACCAGGGTTGGCGTTCGTTGCGTTGCGGGCAGTCGACGGGCATACCTTTGTAGTTACTGCGGATACCCCAAAAAGCATTGCGCAATACCTGGTTGAGTGTTTCATCCGAGCAGGTGAAGGTTCCGGTATGAGCCATTTCGTCATCTACTACTTCAGCTATAAAGTCTTCGGTCTTGGCATTGGGATAACCACTGATTTCCACATAGCGGAAACCGTGGTATACAAAGCGGGGAGCCCAGGTGGCATCTTGTGGTTCACGTCCGCTGACAACATATATATCTGTGCAATGTGCATCGCGCAGATTCTTCGTAAAGATTTCGCCATCCGGTTGCAAGCGCTCGGCAAAGCGGAGACGAATACTGTCTCCTGCCTGACCTTTGATACGAATACGTAGCCATCCTGCCATATTCTGGCCGATGTCCAGAATGTGTTTGTCTCCCTGTTTCCGGATAGAGACAGGCTTCAGGCTTTCCGTAACTTTCATGCCTGGCATCATTTGCGCACGCAAGGTTCCTGAGGGAATGCTGACGCGCCCGGCGGATATCCAATTCGTATCATCATAGCCTGCCCGATTCCAGTCTCCTAATTTCTTGCGTGCATCATATTCTTCACCATCGTACTCATTATTGTTGCGGATAGGGCCTTCGGTGGTTAGTTTCCAGGAAATGTCCGAGGCGATTGTCTGTCTGCTGCCGTCCGTATATTCAACAATCAGATTCAGGCGTAGTTTGGGATAGCCGAAAGTAGGTATCTTGTAGGGTTTGTAATTTTGGCGCATGGTGTAGAAGCGTCCGTTGCCGAGGATGACACCGATGGCATTTTCTTTTTGGAGTTGGGGGGTGACGTCATACGTGTTGTACAGAATAGTTTTCCGGTAATCGGTAGGGGCGGGTGCCAGGACTTGTTCACCGATGCGCTGACCGTTGATAAAGAGTTCGTAAAGTCCCATTCCGGCAATGTGTACTGTGGCTCGTTTCACGTCTTTGGTCAGTGCAAACTCTTTGCGGAGGTAGCGGGCGGCAAGGCGGCTCCATTGTGTTTCGCTGTCACCGGGGGCGGGGCGGTCCAGGCCGATCCACTGCCCTTGCCAGTCTGCTTCATTCAGTAATCCCATACTCCAGGAGGCGGGTTCGCTCCAGTCGGTTTCATTAGTATGGGTATAGACTTTTACTTTCCAGTAGTAAGGGGTGTTACGCTTCAACGTTTCACCTTGATAAGTGATCCATTGGGAAGCGTCTGTTTTCACCTTGCCCGAATCCCAGCAGTCTCCTTTGCCTTGTGCCAGGAGTTCAGGGGAGGAGGCTACAAGAATATGATAGGCGGTTTGCATCACATTTTGTTCGTCCGATTCGATACGCCAGCCCAGACGGGGGTGGCGGATATCGATTCCCAGTGGATTCTTCAATTGCTCTGTTCGCAGGTCGGTGACGCGCAAGGCTGCGTGTGCCGTACCAGCGAGGATGAGAAGGTAAAGTAGGGATATTGATATCTTCTTATTCATATTGATTGCGTTATGATATTGTGTAATAGTTTAAGATTGCTTTTATAAATGATAATTTAGCGGGCTGAATTTTAAGCCTGAAAGGCTTGCATTATATAGCGTAGGGCATCGCCCTACGTAATGTGCATCCCCATTTCTAAGCCCTGAAAGGGCGATATAAAGGTTGATGCTTAATTGCGCCCTTTCAGGGCTTAAATTAAAGATATACATAATCACGTAGGGCGTTGCCCTACGCTATGTAATATCAGGCTTTCAGCCTGTCTTGATTTCAGCCTGTCTTGATTTCAGCCTGTCTTGATTTCAGCCTGTCTTGATTTCAGGTATTCAGTTCCCTAAATTATCATTTATGTAGTGACGTTGCACTTACTTTTTCTCCCATCGCTGTTGTGCATCGGGCAGTTCGTCCCATTCCTTATTTACATAGTCTTTACTGCTGTCCACTACAATCAGGATATGATCGTTTCCGCTGCTGTAGCCACTATCGTGCTGGAAATTGTGTATTCCGTTTTCAAACTCACCGATATATTCCAGTTTGCCGTCTTTGGTGGTATACCACCAGGCATTCTTTCTGGCACCGCTGATTTTGCTGAAATCTACTTTCATCGGACGTCCGGTGTAGTTGTATACCATCAGATAATCTTTGCCGCGTGTAGCGATGGCGCGGTCGTAGCGTTCCCCGTTTGTGCCGGCAATGATGGACTGGTCAGGTACACGTTCGAAGAATGGGAAAGTCAGCATCAGGTTTTTGAGATACTTCATTTGGTTGAAGCCCGGATTATTCAGAGCATCGTACCAGGGTTCCTTTGCACCGTATGCACCGCCAACACCCGGTTTAATGAATTGCATGATGGAATTATTACCATAGGTATGTCCAAAAGAACCGGCAAATACCGACCAGTAGGCATAACGGCGCACATCGTAATCTTTCCAGCGCAGTTCATTCTCATCGTGTAGACCGTGAGGAATTTCCTCGTAGATAGGTTCACCGTCAATTACGGGTTTCATGGGATTTGTAGCCATACTGCGTTCTACAAAGCGCCAATTATCTTCTTCGGTATTCTCTTCGATCGGATAATCACCGTCACCGAAACGTTGCCCGTAGCGGCGATGCCCGCTTTGGAACATGTTGAAGTCCAGCCAGGGAGCGGCATTGAACCAAGTTGAGGAAGTGGTACGGCCGCGTGGGTGGAAGGTCATCAGGTGATTCTTGTCTATTGCTTTGATGGATGTGGCGAGAGCTTCCCATTCAGCGGTTTTTACGTCACCACGAATATCGCCTCCGATAAACCAGATGATATTCGGCTCGTCTTTATAGCGTTCGGCAAGGAATTTGCCGTAAGCCTTGGCTTGCTCTACCGTCATGTCTCCGCGATTCACAGGACTGCCCCAGATGCAGACCATACCGATATAAAGTCCTTTTCGGGCAGCTGTACGGATAATGTAATCCATGTGGTCCCAATAGCCGTATACACCTTTTTGATCGATGTTTTTGAAGTTATATCCATCAGTCATAGAATATTGTCCGTAGGTATTTATGGAGGGGACATTATTCAGGGTCTGAACTTGAATGACGTTATATCCCCGTTGTTTACATTGTTCCAGATAATACTCGGCTTCATCGCGGTTCAGGCGTTGAGGCAGTAGCCATCCGGTTTCTCCTAGCCAAAAGAAGGGAGTGCCGTTTTCATGTTTCAGATAGCGACCTTCTTCGGAGACTATTAGTTTGCCATTGTTCCAGGGGATATACGTTTTCTGTGTTTTCTTCTGTGCAGAGGCGGACATTGCCACAGTCAGCAAAAGCAGAAGAAAAGGGATTAGTTTGAATGTTTTCATTGTTATTGATGTTATTATAATTGTTTGCTTAATCACTAATTCATTCGTTCATATTCAATTGCCGCCAATATGAACGCCCCTACGGATTTGGGATCATTTTCTATCACGGGTTCTCCAATATAATACTCGAACGAGCCGTCACGATACTTTCCGGAGTTCCCGCCCAGTCCGGCTACGGCACAACAATGGGTCAATGTGTAAGTGCCGTCTTCTTCGAGACGGGTGAACTCACGGATCATGCCGTCGAATGCTTTCTGTACAGGGGCGATGTATTCGTTTCCGATGTATCTCTCATTGATGGCTTTAGCAAGTGTATATATGAACAAGGCTGTTGCCGATGATTCCAGATAATTACCCTTGCGTGCTCCCTGGTCCGTCACTTGATACCAGGTTCCGGATTGTGGGTCCTGATACTTCACCATTGTTTGTGCCAGACCTTGCAGAATTTGCAGTACGCTGTCGCGCCCTGCGGTTTCCTGTGGCAAGTAATCCAATACATCTACTATGGCGGCTCCATACCATCCGATGCTGCGACTCCAGAAATTCGGTGAACAACCTGTTTCCCGGTTTGCCCATTTCTGCTCGCGGCTTTCATCCCATCCGTGATAATAGAGTCCTGTAGCCGGATCATAAGTCTTGCGGGCTATAAGCAGAATTTGTTTCACAGCTTCGTCCTGCAGGGGCGGCTCCCCGAAAGTGGCGCCATATTGCGCCAGATAAGGAGAGGCCATAAAGATACCGTCCAGCCACATCTGGTGTGGATATCTCAGCTTGTGCCAAAAACCGCCTTCGCTTGTGCGGGGCTGCTCTCTCATTTGTTTGCGCAAGGTGTCCATGGCTATTTTATAGCGTTCATCTCCTGTCCGGGCATAGAAGTCGAAAAGAATCTTTCCGGCATTGACGTTGTCTATATTGAATGAAAGATATTTCATGGTTCTGATACGTCCATCGTTATCAATCAGACTATCCGCATAGATTTTGGCATAATCGTAGTAAGTGCTGTCTCCCGTATGCTTCCATTCTTCGAGCATGGATTTTACTACAAGTCCGTGTGTATATCCCCAGCGCGGTTTGCTGGCCTTTTCAATCATCCAGGGTTCAGGAAAACGCTTCATTTCGGAGCGTGCCATGCGCTCGCTCCATTTTTCGGTCGTTGTTTTTTGGGTGGCTGTGCAGGCTATGAAACAGGTAATCCCGCACACCGTCAGTAGTTTCAGTGAGATACGATTCATATAAGTTCAGTATTTAGTTTCCAATCAATGTATATTCTTGTCCTGCCCGGGTGGGCAGATCGTATAAATAGGTCTTTGCTATTTCCACTTTGTTCAATTTGACTTCGGGGTTGATTAACGGCCGGGCAATGACGGGAACTGCATAAAGCGGGTTGGGATTCTCACCTTTGGCACGTTTCAGACCTTTGCCTGTCAACGGACTCGTTGAGCGAAGGCGGCAATTGCCTCCTTTATGAGATTTTACCACCAGACGCTCCACTTTCCCGTTTTTCCAGCTTAGTTCCAGCTCGAAACCTCCGCGGGCGATGATTCCTTTCACAGTTCCGTCCTTCCAAACCGCCGGTAATGCGGGTAGCAGATAGATGAAACCGTCATGGCTTTGCATCAGCATTTCGGCGATGCCTGCGGCACAACCAAAGTTTCCATCAATCTGGAAGGGTGGGTGTGCATCGAACAGGTTGGGGTAGGTGCCTCCTTTCTTCTTTTCATTACGCACCAAGGTCAGTTGGTCTGTAATGAGCTTGTAGGCATGGTTTCCGTCGAGCAGACGTGCCCACAGGCAAACTTTCCATCCCATGCTCCAGCCAGTGGATGGGTCGCCGCGATGAATGAGGGAAGTGCGGGCAGCGTCGAATAATTCCGGGCTGCGGTAGGGAGATATCTGGTTGCTTGGAAACAGTCCGTACAGATGGGAAACGTGGCGGTGTACATCCTTCGGGTCATCCCAGTCGAACATCCATTCCTGCAACTGTCCCCAGCGTCCTACCTGCATGGGAGCCATTTCACGGAGGTGCTGTGAGAGTCGGGCGGCAAATGCCCGGTCTGTATTCAGGATGTCCGAGGCGGCTATGATGGCTGTCCAAAGGTCGAATATCAATTGATTGTCGAGGGTGCATCCGGCAGCTGTGGTAGACTTGCCGTTACTGCCCGAATGTACATTTTCGGGTGAGTTGCTGGGACAGACCACCAGCCAGTTGTGCACAGGTTCTTTCACCATGATTTCGTCGAAGAAGCGTCCGGACTCTCTCAAGATGGGATAGACGGAGCGCAGGAATTCAGTGTCTCCGGTGTAGAGGTAACGTTCCCAAAGATGCCGGCAGAGCCATGCGCCGCCGCTGGGCCATAAACCTGACGGAGCTTTGTCTACTGCGCCCGTGATGCGCCATATATCGGTGTTGTGATGTAGCACCCAGCCATTGGCGCCATACATGATGCGAGCGGTTTCTTTACCTGTTTCGCTGACTTCGCGTATCAGGCGGAACAGGGGTTCGTTCAGTTCGCTCAGGTTGGTGACTTCCGAGGGCCAATAGTTCATTTCCAGGTTAATGTTACAGGTATATTTGCTGTCCCAGGAGGGGAAAAGCTTATCGTTCCAGATTCCCTGAAGATTGGCGGGTTGCCCGCCGGGTTGGGATGAACAAATCAGGAGGTAACGTCCAAACTGGAAATAAGTAGCCACCAGATGTGCGTCATTGGTCTGTTTGAAGTTCTTCACGCGCTTGTCGGTAGTCACGTGTTCGTATCGGTTGTCTCCTAAATCTAGGGAGACGCGTGTCAGGTATCGGCGATAAAAGTCCGTATGGTTCTTCCGGGCTTCAGTGAATGAATTTGTCATTGCTTTTGCCAGATAATCTTTGGCACGTTCGGCCGGATTGCCTGTGATGTCCTGATAGTTATTGAAGTTGGTGGCGATGGAGACGTAGACGATGGCTTCATCGGCTCCTTCTACTGAAAGCACACCATCGGCACATGCCATCCGGCCACCGATGTTCCGGACGGTCAGTCTCCCCTGAAACTCCACTTTGCCTTTCAGTCCTTCGTGCAGGGAAGATACGCCGGAAAGTGTTACGCAGTTTCCTTCTTCGGAAGTGACGACGACATCCTGATGAGGGGAGGTGAGTTGAGCGTTGAAAGTAATCCGTCCCGGACGGTTGGCGCTTAAGCGTACCATAATTACCTGATCGGTAAATGAAGTGATGGTTTCGCGCCTATATTGCACCCCATCCACTTCATAGCGGACGAGGGTACGGGCAGAGTCGAGACTTAGTTCCCGGTAATAGTTCGTGTAACGGGTATGTCCGGGAAACGCGATCCGCAGGTCGCCAAAGCTTTGATAGGGCATTCCCGAATTGGTCTTTGCCATGACCTTTTCGGTGGCGAGCGTCTGTGCTTCCAGATATTTGCCGGCAAATATCTGGTCGCGTACCCGGGGAATGTATTCCAGTGCATTGGGGTTGGCGTTGTTGTTGGGGCGTCCTGCCCAGATGGTTTCTTCGTTCAGTTGTATCTGCTCCGTGGCGGGCGTGCCGTATACCATAGCTCCCAGACGCCCGTTCCCTAAGGGGAGAGCTTCTGTCCATACTTGTGCGGGGCGGTCGTACCAAAGTTTGTATTCCTGTGCGGACAGGCGCGACTCCTGTGCAGAAATATTGCCCACGGATACCAGTACAAACAGATAGCCGAATAATCTCTTTTTATTCATCTTTTCTAATAGTTTTTATACTTTTAGAAAAGGACGGCTAAAGATAGCTTTTGTACCCAGCAAACGGGTAATAAAATGTTGTACTAATCCGGTCATTGAATGTGTTCGAACCATACCCGGGATGTAATAGTGCTTGTCGGTACATTTCTCGTTGAGTACAAAACGCGCCTCATTGCGTCTCTTCTTTAAAGATATTGTATGAAATTTCAGATGATCCATATTCATGAGACAGATTAAACTGATACTTCTTTTAGCTTCCGCCTCCGTCACGGGAGCATTTGCACAGAACAACGGACTGACGGATATGAGCCGGAGCCGCTATGCCCGGATGGTGAACACCGGCATTGATGCCGTACATTGGACAGATGGTTTTTGGGCAGAGCGTTTTGATGTGTTTAGCCGCACCTCCCTGCAAAGCATGTGGAACACCTGGAACACGCCCGAAGTATCTCACGGCTTCCGTAACTTTGAGATCGCTGCCGGTATTTGCGAGGGCGAGCACTGGGGACCACCCTTTCACGATGGGGACATGTATAAATGGATGGAAGGAGTAGCCTCAGTCTATGCAGTCAACAAAGACCCCGAACTGGACAAGCTAATGGACCGTTTCATTGCTTGCGTCGTAAAGGCCCAGCGGGCAGATGGATATATCCATACCCCGGTTATTATCGAAGAGCTGAATAAAGGAATCGATACTCATGCCCTGGAAGAGCCGCATAAGCAAACAGTCGTCGGAACCAAGGTAGGATCCGGTGACGAGAAAGGCGCCTTTGCCAATCGTCTGAACTTTGAAACCTATAATCTGGGACATCTGATGATGGCCGCCATCGTTCATCGCCGTGCCACCGGGAAGACCACTCTTTTTGATGCAGCCGTCCGTGCCACCGATTTCCTTTGTCATTTCTATGAAACCGCTTCCGCTGAATTGGCTCGTAACGCTATCTGTCCTTCCCATTATATGGGGGTAGTCGAAATGTACCGCGCCACAGGGAATCCACGTTATCTGGAACTGTCGAAGAATCTGATTGATATTCGGGGGATGGTGGAAAATGGTACGGATGATAATCAGGACCGCATTCCTTTCCGTGAGCAGTACCGGGCGATGGGACATGCGGTACGTGCCAATTACCTGTATGCCGGGGTGGCGGATGTCTATGCTGAAACCGGTGAAGAGCAGTTGATGAAGAACCTGACCAGTATTTGGAATGACATCGTCACCCGGAAGATGTATGTGACCGGGGCTTGCGGTGCCCTTTATGACGGAACTTCGCCCGATGGTACCTGTTATGAGCCGGATAGTATTCAGAAGGTACATCAAAGCTATGGTCGCCCTTATCAATTACCCAATAGTACAGCTCATAATGAAACCTGCGCTAACATCGGCAATATGCTTTTTAACTGGCGCATGCTGGAAGTGACGGGAGACGCCAAGTATGCGGAGCTAGTGGAAACATGTCTTTATAACAGTGTTCTGAGTGGTATCAGTTTGGATGGAAAGAAATATTTCTATACGAATCCGCTCCGTATCAGTGCTGATTTGCCTTATACACTTCGCTGGCCGAAAGAACGGACGGAGTATATCAGTTGCTTCTGCTGCCCGCCTAATACGTTGCGTACACTCTGCCAGGCACAGAACTATGCTTATACATTGGGTGCCGAAGGTATTTATTGTAATTTGTATGGTGCGAATATATTGACTACAAACTGGAGAGATAAAGGGGAAATTGCTTTGACACAGAAGACCGCTTATCCTTGGGAAGGCAATGTACGTGTAGAGTTTGACCGGGTGCCCCGCAAGGCCGGTGCGTTTTCCCTTTTCCTCCGTATACCGGAGTGGTGCGAGAAAGCTATGCTGACCGTAAATGGAGAGCCGGTTCCGGTTGCCGCAAAAGCAAATACGTATGCGGAAGTAAAACGTACCTGGAAGAAGGGGGATGTGGTAGAGTGGGTGATGGATATGCCTGTCCGCCTGCTTGAGGCTCATCCGTTGGTGGAGGAAATACGCAATCAGGTAGTGGTTAAGCGCGGACCGTTGGTATATTGCTTGGAGAGCATGGATATGACAGGTGGCGGAAGCATTGATAATGTATTGATCCCTGCTGATATCAAACTCATTCCAAAGAAAGTGACGATTGAAGGTAGTCCGGTTGTTGCTCTTGAGGGCAAGGCCCGTCTGATTTCATCCAATTCTTGGGAAGGGATACTTTACCAGCCCGTCGGTTTCGCCGGGAAGACGGTGGATATCCGTTTGATTCCTTACTATGCCTGGGGGAATAGGGGGAAAGGAGAAATGACTGTTTGGATGCCTCTGGGGAGATAAATACAGATACGCGTCGTCCGCGTATCTATAATCAAACATTATGTCGAATAGAAGAATCATACTAATAACTGCCTTGTCGCTCCTCACCCTTGTGGGGCATGCAGGCGATATTTGGGTTTCCCCACGTGGAAATGATCAGAATGATGGTACCCGCCAATCTCCGAAGGCAACACTGACCTCCGCCCTGCGTCAGGCACGTGAGTGGCGCCGGACAGGAGATAATCGTGTGCTGGGAGGCATCACAGTGTATATGGAGGGTGGCGTCTATTCCCTCTATGAACCGGTATTTGTTCGTCCTGAAGATAGTGGGACAAAGGGATCGCCCACCGTTATTCGCTCCGTTCGTGGCGAGGATGCCGTATTAAGTGGTGGTGTGCCTATCAGGAACTGGAAAAAACAAGGAAAACTATGGGTGGCGGATGTACCGATGTTCAATGGCCGTCCGCTGGATTTCCGCCAACTGTGGGTGGATGGACAGAAGGCCACACGTGCCCGTGATGTGGAGAACTTCGAGAATATGCATCGTATTTGCAGTGTCGACGAGAAGACTGAAACTCTTTATGTGCCTGCCGCTGCTGTTCGTCAGATTACGGATGGGAGAGGCGCGTTAAAGTCAAGATACGCCGAAATGGTACTTCACCAGATGTGGTGTGTGGCTAATCTTCGGATTCGTTCTGTGCAGGTTTTGGGAGATAGTGCGGCAGTCTGTTTCCATCAGCCCGAGAGTCGTATCCAGTTTGAACATCCCTGGCCGCGTCCCATGGTAACGACCGATGGACACAATTCAGCTTTCTATCTGACCAATGCACGTGAACTGCTGGATGTTCCGGGAGAGTGGTATCATGATATAGATACTCGTAAACTTTATTATTATCCGCGTGAGGGAGAAGCTATGCAATCAGCGGAAGCGATTGTGCCTGCTATTGAGACATTGGTGCAAATTGAAGGTACTTTGGATCGCCCGGTTACTAATCTTCGTTTTGAGTGGATCACTTTCTCATATACCACTTGGATGCGTCCTTCCGTAAAAGGGCACGTTCCTCTTCAGGCTGGCATGTATCTGACGGATGGGTATCGTATCGATCCGAAAATGAAACGGAATTACAGGAATCATCCGTTGGATAACCAGGGCTGGCTGGGACGTCCTGCGGCGGCAGTTCGGGTGGCTGCCGCTGGGGCGATAGACTTTGAACGCTGCCATTTCGAGCATCTGGGCTCCACGGGGTTGGATTATGAAGAAGCGGTGCATGGAGGAATCATCCGTGGTTGTCTTTTCCGTGATATTGCGGGGAATGGTTTATTGGTCGGGAGTTTCTCCCCAGCTGCCCACGAGACACATCTTCCGTACGATCCTGCTGACCATCGTGAAGTGTGTACACATCAACGGATTGACAACTGTTATTTTACGGAGACGGGTAACGAAGATTGGGGTTGTCTTGCCATTGCTGCGGGATATGTAAGCGACATCCATATCTTGCACAATGAAATATGCGAAGTGCCTTATAGCGGCATCAGCCTCGGCTGGGGGTGGACGCAGACTGTGAATTGCATGAAGAATAATCAGGTTCATGCCAATCTGATCCATCACTATGCGAAGCATATGTATGATGTGGCAGGAATCTATACGTTAGGTTCCCAGCCCAAGACCTATGTAACGGAGAATTGTGTGCATAGCATTTATAAACCGGGTTATGTGCATGACCCTAACCACTGGTTTTATCTCTATACCGATGAGGGTTCGTCTTTTATCACCGTCCGCGATAATTGGACGGAAGGGGAGAAGTATCTGCAAAATGCGAATGGACCCGGAAATGTGTGGGAGAATAACGGGCCGGGAGTGGATGCGGCTATTCGTGAACGGGCAGGGCTGGAAGAGGACTATAGAGGCTTGAAGAATAAATTATCATTCAACGAATCTGGAAATCTTAATTCAATATTATAGTAGAAATGAAAAACAGATGGATCGTAGTTTTGGTCGCCATATCATTGGCAACTTGTACCTTTGCCCAGACCTGGATATGGTATCCAGGCGATTATGAAATATGGTTAGGCAACCGGATGAATAACCGTCGTACGGAGCGGGGTGCTTTTTTCCCTCCTTTTTGGAAGACCGACAGCCACTATGTAGTCGTGGAATTCAGCAAACCACTGAACCTTTCCGAACCGGAAGAAATCTTCATTGCCGCTGAAGGAAAGTATAACGTTAAGCTGGATGGAAAACTCCAATTCGGTATGCCGGAAACCTTATTGCTTCCGGCCGGGAGACATAACTTGAATATTAAAGTCTGGAATCAGTCGACTCCCCCTGCCATCTACGTAAAAGGTAAAACCGTAAACTCCGATGCTACCTGGCGCGTGACTTATGAAGACAAGGAATGGATTGACGAAAGCGGCAAAGCCAGTGACACCTCAGCCACCATCTATATGGATGCCGGCTGCTGGAACTTTGACGGAGCCACCGGGCTTCCTTCCCAATTCCGATTGATGCGGACACTCCATCAACCCACTTCCCGTGCTACACAACCCGAAGGAGGCATCCTCTATGATTTCGGAAAAGAAACATTCGGTTACCTCACTCTGAAGAATCTCTCCGGTAAAGGCATCATCGACATCTATTACGGTGAAAGTCCGGAAGAGGCGAAAGACAAGGCATACTGTGAAACATTTGATAAACTGCAACTGGAAGCGGGGCAAGTCACCGACCTTGCCATCCGCCAAACATCCCCGCTGCCCGGTATTGAAAACGAATATACCCTGGAAAACAGTAAGGCTTTCCGCTACGTCTATATCACTCATGAACCGGGCGTACAGATAGGTGAGGTATCTATGCAGTACGAATACCTTCCCGAAGAATATCGTGGAACTTTCCGTTGCAACGATGAAGAACTGAACCGTATTTGGGAAGTGGGTGCCTACACTATGCACCTCACTACCCGTGAGTTTTTTATCGACGGCATCAAGCGTGACCGTTGGGTGTGGAGCGGAGACGCCATTCAGAGTTATCTGATGAACTACTATCTCTTCTTTGACAGTGAGTCGGTGAAGCGTACTATCTGGTTGCTTCGGGGTAAAGATCCTGTGACCAGTCATAGCAATACGATTATGGATTATACATTCTATTGGTTTCTCAGCGTCTACGATTATTACCTGTATAGTGGTGACCGGCAGTTTGTCAATCAACTCTATCCGCGTATGCAGACTATGATGGATTATGTATTGGGACGTACCAATAAGAACGGTATGGTTGAAGGTATGTCCGGTGATTGGGTATTTGTAGACTGGGCCGACGGTTATCTGGATAAAAAGGGAGAACTCTCTTTTGAGCAGGTTCTGTTCTGCCGGAGTCTTGAGACTATGGCGCTCTGTGCAGGGTTGGTGGGAGACCGGACCAACCAACAGAAATATGAAAAACTGGCTGCTACCTTGAAAGCCAAACTGGAGACGACATTCTGGAATACCTCGAAACAGGCCCTTGTACATAACAGCACCAATGGTGTTCAGAGCGATGCCGTCACCCGTTATGCCAATATGTTTTCCGTTTTCTTCAACTATCTGAGTCCGGAGAAACAACAGGCTATCAAACATTCCGTTCTTTTGAATGACAGCATCCTGAAGATCACGACTCCCTATATGCGCTTTTATGAGTTAGAAGCCCTTTGTGCACTTGGTGAACAAGAAACAGTGATGCAGGAAATGAAAGCGTACTGGGGAGGAATGTTGAAAGAAGGTGCCACTTCCTTTTGGGAAAAATATAATCCGGAGGAAAGCGGTATGCAGCATCTCTCCATGTATGGTCGTCCTTATGGGAAGAGCCTGTGTCATGCTTGGGGAGCAAGTCCTATTTATCTGCTCGGTAAATATTACCTAGGAGTGAAACCTGTGAAAGAAGGTTATAAGGAATTCTCTATAACTCCGGTATTGGGAGGTTTGAAATGGATGGAAGGCAGTGTACCTACACCGAACGGAAATATACATATCCATATGGACCGGAAAATGATTAAGGTACGCGCAACAGAAGGCAAAGGGTATCTGACGATAAAAAGCCGCCGGCAGCCAAAGACTAATATTGGAATTGTGGAAAAGATTGATGAGAATACCTGGCGCCTCTGGATAGATACTCCGGAAGAGAGAATTGTTAGCGGATTGAAGTACTGAAAGGCAGAATATGAGTACAAACGGATACTTACTGCGTCTTTTTACTATAAACTCAGGTTTGGCAAGTGTAGTGAGTAAAATTATAAATGATGATTTAGCGGCGTAGCTATTGATATTTAAGATACTTCCGCGTAACAATTCTCTCGCCGATAAATTATCATTTGTAAGCTTCTCTCAAAGTTTATCACACTTCAATACAAAGTAAAATCATCCTCTCCTCTTCTTCCGTAGAAAGAGAGAGAGCTATCATAAATAGAAACATGAGAAATATCAGATTATTCATGTTTGCGGCATGTACACTTCTTTTTGTAGCGTGCGGCAAGCAAACCGTGAAGATTATAACTCCGCCGGATGCGTCGAATCGTATTCTGTTTGGTGCGGAACAGTTACAAACCACTCTGGATAAAGCGGGCTATCAGGTTGTGATGCAACAGGGAGATACTATATTCTCCAACCCGGATGTCCGAACCATCCTGCTGACAGAAACCAATGATACGACTTTAAAGAAAGAAGGCTTTCAGATTACAACAGTCGGTAATCTGACGAAAGTATCCGGCAGGGACGGCAGCGGTGTCATCTATGGATGCCGTGAACTGATAGACCGTGTGAGTAGTTCAAAAGGCAAACTGAACCTTCCCGAGAAGCTGACGGATGGACCGGAAATGGTATTGCGTGGCGCTTGCGTGGGATTGCAGAAGATGACTTATCTGCCGGGTCACGGCGTATATGAATATCCTTATACACCAGAGAGTTTTCCCTGGTTCTATGATAAAGAACAATGGATTAAATATCTGGATATGCTGGTTGCTAATCGTATGAACTCACTTTATCTCTGGAACGGGCATCCGTTTGCTTCGTTAGTGAAGCTGGAAGACTACCCGTTTGCATTGGAAGTGGACGAGGAGACCTTCAAAAAGAATGAAGAAATGTTTTCTTTCCTCACGGAAGAAGCAGATAAACGTGGTATCTTTGTAATACAAATGTTCTACAATATCATTCTTTCAAAGCCGTTTGCCGAACATTACGGTCTGAGAACACAGGATCGTAACCGTCCTATTACTCCTTTAATTGCGGATTATACTCGTAAGAGCATTGCCGCTTTTATTGAGAAATATCCTAATGTAGGATTGCTTGTTTGTTTGGGTGAAGCCATGTGTACAGTGGAGGATGATGTGGAATGGTTTACAAAGACAATTATTCCCGGAGTAAAGGATGGATTACAGGCACTTGGACGTACAGATGAACCACCTCTCTTGTTGCGTGCACACGATACGGACTGTAAATTAGTGATGGATGCCGCCCTGCCACTCTATAAGAATCTTTATACCATGCATAAGTATAACGGTGAATCACTGACCACTTACGAACCTCGCGGACCATGGGCAAAGATACATACGGATTTGAGTTCACTCGGTTCTATCCATATCAGTAATGTTCATATTCTGGCGAATCTGGAACCTTTCCGTTGGGGGGCTCCCGATTTTGTGCAGAAGGCTGTAAAGGCCATGCACGATGTTCATGGTGCGAATGCCCTGCATCTTTACCCACAGGCTTCTTATTGGGATTGGCCATACACCGCCGACAAATTACCGGATGGCAAACGGGAATTTCAGCTTGACCGTGACTGGATATGGTATCAGACCTGGGGACGATATGCATGGAACTGTCGTCGTGATCGTTCACAGGAAATTGATTATTGGAATCATCAGCTAGGTAAATTCTATGGTACATCTGATGAAAATGCCGGACTGATTCGTGAGGCATATGAAGAAAGTGGCGAAATAGCACCGAAGTTGCTGCGTCGTTTCGGCATCACGGAAGGAAATCGCCAGACATTGTTGCTGGGTATGTTTATGAGTCAGTTTGTTAATCCATACAAATACACCATCTATCCGGGGTTCTATGAAAGTTGCGGACCGGAAGGTGAGAAACTGATAGAATATGTAGAAAAGGAATGGAAAAAACAACCTCATGCAGGTGAGTTGCCTTTGGATATCATTGCCCAGGCTATAGAGCATGGAGATAAAGCGGTAGCCGCCATTGATAAGGCAGCAAATTCCGTATCTGACAATAAAGATGAGTTTGCACGTTTGCAGAATGATATGCATTGTTATCGCGAGTTTGCATATGCGTTTAATCTGAAAGTGAAAGCTGCTAAACTGGTATTGGATTACCAGTGGGGAAAAAATCTAAAGAATCTGGAAAATGCCATTCCTCTGATGGAGCAGAGTCTGGAACATTATCGTAAATTAGTGAAACTTACAGATGAACATTATCTGTATGCCAATAGTATGCAGACAGCACAACGCCGTATTCCTATAGGTGGAGATGGCGGCAACAATAAGACTTGGAAAGAATTGCTGGTACATTACGAAAAGGAACTGGAGAATTTTAAAGCGAACCTTGTTCTGCTGGAGGAAAAACAAAATGGAAAAGCAACTGCTGAATCGGTGGATATTCCGGTCTGGGCTTCCGCCAGCGTGAAAATTCTATCCGGTTATCCGACCGTTAAATTAAGTGAGGGCGCTTCCCTGTTTACTAATCTTCCGGGAAAGATAGAAGCCATGGCTCCTGAACTGGAAGGATTGAAAGCATTTTGTTTCAATGCCAATGAGCAGCGTGAAAAGGGAACAAGTATTACTTTTGAAACGGATGCGCCGGTAAAACTGCTGGTTGCCTATTTCAAGGATGACCAGAAGAAATATGCCAAAGCACCGAAACTTGAGATTGATGCTTCGGCTAATGATTACGGTCAGGCCGAACCGATATTGACGAATGCTGTTCGTATCAGTGGAATGCCACTGGCCAATGTACATGCATATAGTTTTCAGGCAGGCAAGCATACGCTGATGTTGCCGAAAGGATATCTTCAGGTTCTGGGGTTTACGGATGCGGATATGAAAGTCCGTAATGCAGGATTGGCCGGAGACGAAGAAACAATGGATTGGTTGTTTTATTAATACTGAATCATGAGAAAACTATCACTGACATTCTTTTGCATGATATCTGTTTTGTCCGTTTTTGCTCAGCGTGATGTTGCGCAGGAGCGGATGGAGCAGATTTTCGAAGAAGCAAAAACACCCTATAAATATGGACTGGTGGTTGCCCCGGAGGATAATCACCATAAAATAGATTGCCCTACGGTCTTCCGTCAGGGAGACAAATGGCTGATGATCTATATTGTTTATAACGGTAAGGGAGGGACAGACGGCCGTGGTTATGAAACCTGGCTGGCAGAAAGTGATAATTTGCTTGAGTGGCGTACATTAGGGCGGGTTCTTTCGTACCGGGATGGTGAATGGGATTGCAATCAAAGAGGTGGATTTCCTGCCCTACCGGATATGGAGTGGGGAGGAAGCTATGAACTTCAGACTTATAAGGACCGTCATTGGATGACTTACATCGGTGGAGAAGGAACGGGGTACGAGGCTGTGAAGGCACCGCTTTTTGTCGGTCTGGCATGGACGAAAGGAGATTTGTCTACTGCGCACGAGTGGGAGTCTCTGAATAAGCCCATTTTGAGTATCCATGACAAGGATGCCCAATGGTGGGAAAAGCTGACTCAATATAAAAGTACCGTCTATTGGGATAAGGATAAGACGTTGGGTGCCCCCTTTGTTATGTTCTATAATGCGGGAGGCCGCCATCCGGAAACAGGTCTGAAAGGGGAACGTGTAGGGATAGCCCTTTCTAAAGATATGAAAACATGGAAACGTTATCCCGGAAATCCTGTTTTTGCACACGAAGCTGATGGAACTATCACAGGAGATGCCCATATACAGAAAATGGGAGATGTGTATGTAATGTTCTATTTTTCAGCTTTTGAACCGTCACGGAGATACAAGGCTTTCAATACTTTTGCTGCCAGCTATGATTTGGTGCACTGGACCGACTGGACTGGAGAAGACCTTATTATTCCCTCTAAAAACTATGATGAACTGTTTGCCCATAAAAGTTATGTGGTAAAGCATGATGGAGTTGTTTATCACTTCTATTGTGCGGTTAATAATGCGGAACAGCGGGGGATTGCGGTTGCTACCAGTAAACCGATGGGACGTTCTGCCGTCCGTTTTCCAAAAACGGAGACGAAGAATCGTCGTATACTGACCGAACTGAATGAAGATTGGAAAACATGGCTGATTGATCATTCACAACCGGCGAATACTAATTCATTGCAACGTGATAATGCAATCAATTGTCAACTGCCTCACAACTGGGATGATTACTATGGTTATCGTCAGCTCACTCATGGCAATCTGCATGGCACTGCTATGTATGTGAAAGATTTTACTTTGGATAATTACCAATCCCGGAAGCGCTATTTTCTTCGTTTCGAAGGAGTAGGCACTTATGCCACAATTCAATTGAACGGTCAGGATTTTGGACGGCATCCCGTAGGACGCACGACATTGACCTTGGATGTGACCGATGCATTGAGGCAAGGTAGCAATCATCTGGAGGTAAAAGCTGAGCACCCGGAAATGATTGCCGATATGCCTTGGGTGTGTGGCGGCTGTTCTTCGGAATGGGGATTCAGTGAAGGTTCGCAACCCTTAGGAATCTTCCGGCCTGTGGTGTTGGAAGGTACAGATGAAATCCGTATCGAACCTTTCGGAGTACATATCTGGAATGATGAGAAAGCAGCTAATGTATTTGTCGATACGGAGGTTAAGAACTATGGTAAGACTACGGAAACGATTGAAGTGGTCAATAAATTGAGCAATGCGGATGGAAAGCAAGTGTTCCGTCTGGTCAGGAAAGTGACATTGGCACCGGGAGAGAAGAAGGTGGTTCGCCAGCACTCTCCTGTAGAGAATCCGGTGTTGTGGAGTACAGATAATCCTTATCTGTATAAACTGGCAAGCATGATTAAACGGGATACGAAGACTACGGATGAAGTATCGACTCCTTTTGGTATCCGTACCATCAGCTGGCCGGTGAAACGGAATGACGGAGACGGACGTTTCTATTTGAATGGAAAGCCTGTCTTTATCAATGGAGTTTGCGAGTACGAGCATCAGTTCGGACAAAGTCACGCGTTCAGCAGGGAGCAGGTAGCTGCAAGGGTAAAGCAGATATGTGCGGCAGGCTTTAACGGTTTCCGTGACGCCCATCAGCCCCATCATCTCGATTATCAGAAATACTGGGATGAAAAAGGTATTTTGTTCTGGACGCAATTCTCCGCACATGTATGGTATGACACACCGGAATTCCGGGAGAATTTTAAGAAGCTGCTTCGCCAGTGGGTGAAAGAGCGTCGCAATTCCCCCTCAGTAGTTATATGGGGATTGCAGAATGAAAGTACATTGCCCCGTGAATTTGCACAGGAGTGTAGTGAGATTATCCGGGAGATGGATCCGACGGCGCGTACGATGCGTGTCATCACTACCTGTAATGGTGGAGAAGGAACTGACTGGAATGTAATCCAGAATTGGAGTGGTACGTACGGGGGAGATGTTACCAAATATGGAAAAGAACTCTCCCGGAAGAATCAACTGTTGAACGGAGAATATGGTGCATGGAGAAGCATCGGATTGCATACGGAATCCGGAGAGTTTGAGGTGAACGGAGTATGGAGTGAAGATCGCATGTGCCGGCTGATGGAAACTAAGATCCGTTTGGCGGAGCAGGCAAGAGATAGTGTTTGCGGACAATTCCAATGGATATATAGCAGTCATGACAATCCCGGACGCCGCCAGCCGGATGAAGCTTACCGGAAAATAGATAAAGTAGGACCATTCAATTATAAAGGATTGGTGACTCCGTGGGAAGAGCCGCTGGATGTATATTATATGTATCGTGCCAACTATGTTCCGGCAGCCAAAGATCCTATGGTTTATCTCGTATCGCATACCTGGACGGATCGTTTTAAGGAGGGGCGTCGCCGGGCTACTATCGAGGCTTATAGTAATTGCGATTCTGTATTGCTCTATAACGATATGTCTGATGGGAAAGTCACTTTCCTCGGACGGAAGAAAAATAATGGAATAGGAACTCATTTCGTGTGGGAGAACCGGGATATCCGCTACAATGTACTTCGTGCAGTAGGTTATTACAAAGGAAAATCTGTTGCGGAAGATATGATCATTCTGGAAGGATTAGAGCAAGCGCCTTGCTTTGATGCGCTTTATCAGGAAGCAAAGCCTGTACTGAAGGGAGAGGAGGGATATAATTACCTGTATCGCATCAATTGCGGTGGAGATGAATATACGGATAGCTTCGGGCAACTCTGGTCACAGGATAATCTGGGCTATTCCCGTTCATGGGCTGCAAATTTTGAAGGTCTGAATCCTTATCTTGCCAGCCAGCGTACGACGTTTGATCCGATACGTGGCACGCGCGACTGGACGTTATTCCAGTCCTTCCGCTTTGGTCGTCACCAGTTGGAATATCGTTTTCCTGTAGCCGACGGAACCTATCGTATCGAATTTTACTTTACAGAGCCCTGGCATGGTACGGGAGGAAGTGCTTCTACCGATTGTGAAGGTTTGCGCATATTTGATGTAATGGTGAACGATTCCCTCGTGTTGGATGATCTGGACGTATGGGCTGAAAGTGGTCATGACGGTGCATGCAAAAAAATAGTATATGCCGTTGCGAAGCAAGGCCTGCTGAAAATACACTTCCCGGAAGTAAAGGCCGGTCAGGCACTGATTTCCGGAATTGCCATTGCTTCTGCAAATCAGGAACTGAAACCGTCTGTGTTTCCTGCTTCTGACTGGAGTTGGGAGGCGGCAGACAAAGAGCTTTTGGAAAAGACTCCCAAGGAATTGCTTCCGGAAGATAAAAATGCTCGTGCCAGTGTGGCGTATGAGGCTGAAACAGCTTCTGTAAAAGGTACTTTTACGAAGAAAGAGCATTGCAAACAGATGGGCGTCTTTTGGGGAAAAGGAAAGAAGAACAGCATCGAGTGGAGTGTTTCTACCGGATTGGCCCAAATCTACGCTCTCCGGTTTAAGTATATGAATACAACAGGTAAACCGCTGCCTGTACGGATGCAGTTTATCGACAGCAAAGGTGTGACGTTGAAAGATGATATCCTTACTTTTCCTGAAACGCCCGATAAGTGGAAAATGATGAGTACCACTACCGGAACATTCATCAATGCGGGCTATTATAAAGTGCTGCTTTCGGCGGAAGATATGAATGGATTGGCGTTTGACGCATTGGAGATTCAGTAAATCAGAGTACAAAATACATCTTCGTCCGTCTATCCTAATATTAATAGCATAACGAATGAAGATATATACTTTACTCTTTGGTCTATTGCTCCCCATCCAGCCGTCAGCACAAACTGTGCATGACTGGGAGAATCACCATGTACTTCAAATCAACCGCGAACCGGCGCGGGCCGCATTTACTCCTTTCCACGCACAGAAGGGAGATTGTTCCATCTGTTTGAATGGAACATGGAAGTTTCGCTGGACACCTGTGCCCGATGAAAGAATTGTAGAATTCTATCAGACGGATTTCAATGATAAAGACTGGGTCGGTTTTCCCGTACCTGCCAATTGGGAAGTAAACGGATATGGTACGCCAATATACGTTTCGGCAGGCTATCCGTTCAAGATAGATCCCCCCCGGGTGATGGGTGAACCGAAGGTCGGCTATACTACTTACAAAGAGCGGAATCCTGTAGGACAGTATCGCCGTTCGTTTCAGTTGCCTGCCGGTTGGGAAGCAAGAGGCCAGACCTTTCTTCGTTTCGAAGGAGTGATGAGTGCTTTCTATGTCTGGATAAATGGTGAACGGGTAGGGTATAGCCAGGGAAGTATGGAGCTGAGTGAATTTAATATTACAAACTACCTGCATGCCGGAGATAATCAGATCGCACTGGAGGTTTATCGGTATAGTGACGGCTCTTATCTTGAAGATCAGGACTTCTGGCGTTTTGGTGGTATCCACCGCAGCGTCCATTTGCTGCACACACCCGATATCCGTATCCGTGATTATGCAGTGCGGACTCTTCCGGTTTCTACGGACTATCAGGATTTCATCTTGCAGATAGATCCTCAATTCAGCGTTTACAGGGGGATGACCGGAAAAGGAACTACCCTGCAGGGAGTATTGAAAGATGCTTCCGGACGAGAAATTGCGACACTGAAAGGGGATGTGGAAGATATACTCGACCTGGAACATAAAGCGGGCAGGATGAACGAATGGTATCCTCAGCGTGGTCCCCGTAAATTGGGACGTATGTCGGCAACGGTGAAATCTCCGAAAAGGTGGACTGCTGAAACTCCTTATTTGTATAAACTGCACCTGGCTCTGCAAACTGCCGAAGGTGAAGTGATAGAGCAGATAGAACAATCTGTCGGTTTCCGTTCAGTGGAAATACAGGGCGGGCAACTGCTGGTTAATGGCGCATCGGTTCGTTTCCGTGGGGTGAACCGCCATGAACACGATCCCCGTACGGCTCGTGTCATGAGCGAAGAACGTATGTTGCAGGATATTCTTCTGATGAAGCAGGCCAATATTAATGCGGTGCGAACCAGTCATTATCCCAATGTCAGCCGCTGGTATGAGCTTTGTGACAGTCTGGGGCTTTATGTAATGGATGAGGCTGACATTGAGGAACATGGTTTGCGCGGCACCTTAGCCAGTACTCCCGATTGGCATGCCGCATTTCTGGACCGTGCCGTGCGGATGGCAGAACGGGATAAAAATCATCCAAGCATTGTAATGTGGAGTATGGGTAATGAGAGTGGTTATGGTCCGAATTTTGCCGCTATTTCAGCTTGGCTGCATGACTTCGATCCGACACGTCCCGTGCATTATGAAGGTGCACAGGGAGCCGGCGGTGAACCCGATCCGAAGACGGTAGATGTAATCAGCCGTTTCTATACCCGGGTAAAACAGGAGTATCTGAACCCCGGCATTGCTGAGGGAGAGGATAAGGAACGTGCGGAAAATGCACGTTGGGAGCGGCTGTTGGAAATTGCGGAACGTACCAATGACAACCGTCCCGTGATGACGAGTGAATACGCTCACTCCATGGGAAATGCTCTGGGGAATTTCAAGGAATATTGGGACGAGATATACAGTAATCCCCGTATGCTGGGCGGATTTATCTGGGATTGGGTAGATCAGGGTATCTACAAGAAATTACCCGATGGACGTCTTATGGTAGCTTACGGTGGTGATTTTGGCGATAAACCGAATCTGAAGGCTTTTTGCTTCAATGGTCTGTTGATGAGTGACCGCGAAACAACTCCTAAATATTGGGAGGTGAAGAAAGTATACTCACCCGTGGAGTTGAGAGTTGAGAGTGGAGAGCTGAGAGTGACGAACAGGAATCATCATACGGATTTGTCCCAATATCGCTGTTTGTGGATGTTGTCCATAGATGGGAAGCAGAAGGATCAAGGAGAAATAACATTGCCCGGAGTAGCCCCCGGAGAAAGTGAAACAATCCCTTTACCTGTTTCCATAGCCGGCAAGAAAGCTTCGGCAAAGGCTACTTCTGACCTGCGTCTCACGATAAGCTTCATCTTGAAGCGGGATGCTCTTTGGGCAAAAGCCGGGCATGAAGTGGCATGGGAACAGTTCTGCATTCAGGAAGGCGCATTATTGTCTTCCAAACTTGAGAATAGAGGGAGACTGAAGGTAGGGGCAGATGAAGAACATTTATCCATCAGTGGGAGTGGCTTTTCTATTCAATGGGAGAAAAACGCAATCGGGAGCCTGACTTCCCTTACTTATCATGGAAAAGAAATGCTGGCTCATCCGGCTGATTTTCCTCTTCAACCTGTAACGCAGGCATTCCGTGCACCGACAGATAATGATAAGAGTTTTGGCAACTGGTTGGCTAAAGACTGGAGCTTGCACCAAATGGATAATCCTCGTATTAGTCTGGACTTTTTTAAGCATGAGATCCGTGAGGACGGAGCGGTCATTGTCCGGGTTCAAACCAGGAATCGCTATAAAGAAGGTATGATCGTGACAAAGTTTCTTTATACTATCCTTTCCGATGGAACCATAGACTTGAAAACTACTTTCCAACCGCAGGGAATTCTGCCCGAATTACCCCGTTTGGGAATAGCATTCTGCCTTTCATCCGATTATAATACTTTTATCTGGCAGGGACGTGGTCCGCAGGATAATTATCCTGACCGTAAGACTTCCGCTGCTGTCGGACTTTGGAAAGGATCGGTTGCCGACCAGTATGTGCATTATCCCCGCCCGCAAGATAGTGGAAATAAGGAAGAAGTACGTCGCCTTATGCTGACCGACAGGCATGGTAAAGGTATTCGTATCGATGCTGTGGAAGATTTTTTTTCTGCTTCTGCCCTGCACTATACCGTACAGGATTTATATAAAGAAACGCACGACTGTGATCTGAAGCCCCGTCCCGAGGTTATCCTGAGTTTGGATGCCGCTGTACTTGGATTGGGTAATAGCAGTTGCGGGCCGGGCGTACTGAAGAAGTATGCCTTTGATAAGAAGGAACATACCTTGCATATACGGATTCGTAATGAGAAATAGGAGCCGGCATAGTGCTGAAGCAAGATTTCCCTTCGGCATACTACCGGATTATCTCAATTCTCCTCCTCCTGGGAGGAGGAGTACCCGAAGGGGGAGGTGGTAGG
>OLRS01000238.1_pt1 | contig 64838 bp, 47 predicted proteins | sample 1673171 | NCBI WGS metagenome assembly OLRS01 (sample SAMEA3136762, study PRJEB25190) | human gut metagenome | biome: human gut; feature: human-associated habitat; material: faeces | place: Austria | collected 2013
GGTTGACATACTTTTTTTGATTTAGAAAGTGTCAACTTATTCAGTACACTACAATCCTCAATCTTAAAAACCTATCATCAAATTACCGAAAAATATATAGTTTATATATGGAAAAGTAAGTATCACTCATATCTTCTTTTTTAGAGATTGATTTGTTTCTCTATTTAGGTAAGAACGAATAATATTTGAAATTCTATTATATCCATAAATCTACTCTCATAAATAATGTATGACAGTTGTTCTTCAACAAACCGACAATCATCATGTACTATCCCCCTGAAAGTAGATTCCCACATTTATCCTGATCCAATCAAAATCAGCCATTATTTATTAGACTTAATATCCAACTTTACCGGTTTGATCATATTTTCTGGTTTCAAAATAGTATCGAGATCTTTCTTTGAAAGAATGCCGTGCTCCAATACTAATTCATAAACACCTCTGCCTGTTTCAAGAGCCTCTTTGGCTATCTTTGTGGAGTTCTTATAACCAATTACAGGATTAAGCGCAGTAACCACACCAATACTGTCGTGCACATAACGACGACAGACTTCTTCATTCGCCGTAATGCCATCGATACATAAAGTACGCAAGGTATCAAATCCGTTCATCAACAGATCCGCCGACTCAAAACAGCACTGCGCCATCACAGGCTCCATAGCATTGAGTTCCATTTGTGCTGCTTCACCACTCATGGCTACACAAAGGTCGTTTCCAATCACTTTATAGGAGACTTGATTCATCACCTCGGGAATCACCGGATTGACCTTGCCCGGCATAATAGACGATCCGGGTTGCATGGCAGGAAGATTAATCTCCCCTAAGCCACAACGCGGACCGGAAGCCAACAGACGCAAGTCATTACAAATCTTATTCATTTTCACAGCAACACGCCGCATAGCCGATGAATACCCCACCATGGCGGAAGTATCCGAAGTGGCACCCACCAAATCTTCGGCCAGCTTGATATCCCAACCGGTAATTTTGCGCAGAGCTTCAATACATTTCTCTGCATATTCCGGTTCGGCAGTAATTCCGGTCCCGATAGCGGTAGCCCCCATGTTGACTGTCAGAAAATCCTGTGCTGCAAAATCCAAATTCTTAATCTCATCACGAAGAATGCTTGCAAAGCCGTTAAATGTCTGCCCCAAAGTCATCGGTACGGCGTCTTCCAATTGGGTACGCCCCATCTTGATAATATGTGCAAACAGAGTAGCTTTCTTCTGAAAAGCCTCGATCAATTCACTGAAATGTTTCACTAATTTGAGATGGGTATAGTACATGCCAAGATGTATAGCCGTGGGATAGGCATCATTGGTAGATTGTGAACGGTTCACGTGATCGTTGGGTGAGCAGTATTGATATTCTCCCCGCTGATGTCCCATCAACTCGAGCGCACGGTTTGCTATCACTTCATTGGCATTCATATTGGTAGTCGTTCCGGCACCGCCCTGAATCATATCCACCGGAAACTGCTCATGATGTTCGCCTTCAAGAATTTCTTTACAGGCCTTAAGAATAGCATCCACCTGTTCCTTTGTCAATAAGCCGAGTTCATAGTTAGCAACTGCCGCCCCCATCTTGGTGATAGCAAGCGCATTTATAAACAAGGGATACTCGTTTAAATGGAATTTACTGATACGGAAATTTTCAATTCCCCTTAATGTCTGAACACCGTACAATGCATCTGCCGGTACTTCACGACTACCGATCAAGTCACTTTCCGTACGGGTTTCTCTTGATAAATTCTGTTCCATAATTTCTATTTTTAATAGGATATTTTTTATTTGTTCTAATATAATAACCACCCCCGGCTGTTATTGTTTTAATAAATATGCAAAAACCATTCAACGTTTTTTTTGTTGTTTAAACTACAGTAACAGATTTCAGTTACCTTTGTCAGAATTCTTAAAAGAAATGATATGATTTTACAATTAGCATTCGTATTAACTGCAATTATTGTCGGTGCCCGTTTGGGCGGCATCGGACTCGGAGTAATGGGAGGCGTCGGGCTTGCCATACTTACTTTCGGCTTTGGATTACAACCCACAGCCCCTCCGATAGATGTCATGCTGATGATCGCTGCCGTAATCTCGGCAGCTTCGTGTATGCAGGCCGCAGGCGGTCTCGACTACATGGTAAAACTTGCTGAAAAGTTATTGCGTAAAAATCCTTCTCACGTTACTATTCTAAGTCCGATCGTAACCTATTTGTTTACGTTTGTAGCCGGAACAGGGCATGTTGCCTACTCCGTTCTTCCGGTAATAGCAGAGGTAGCTACCGAAACCAAAATCCGCCCGGAAAGGCCCCTCGGCATTGCCGTTATCGCTTCACAACAGGCCATTACGGCAAGTCCCATATCGGCAGCAACCGTAGCCCTGTTAGGCTTATTGGCCGGATTCGATATTACTTTATTCGATATTTTAAAAATAACGATTCCTGCAACTATTATCGGTGTATTGGTAGGAGCTTTCTTCTCGATGCGTGTAGGAAAAGAGTTAGTAGATGATCCCGAATATCAGAAACGTATAGCAGAAGGACTCATCAAAGAGCACAAAGTAACCATTAAAGATGTGCAGAACAAGCGTCACGCGTTGGTTTCCGTACTTATCTTCATACTGGCCACTATATTTATTGTATTTTTCGGATCGTTTGAAGGGATGCGCCCTTCTTTTCTGATAGACGGAGAAATCGTTACGTTAGGAATGTCGTCCATCATTGAAATTGTGATGTTATCGGCAGCCGCACTGATCCTTCTGTTCACCAAAACGGACGGTTTGAAAGCAACACAAGGCTCTGTTTTCCCGGCCGGAATGCAGGCAGTAATAGCGATTTTCGGTATTGCCTGGATGGGTGATACATTCCTGCAAGGAAATATGGGTGAACTGACCCAATCTATTGAGGGGTTCGTGCGTGAAATGCCTTGGCTATTCGGTATCGCGCTGTTTATCATGTCCATCTTGCTTTATAGCCAAGCTGCCACTGTACGGGCATTGATGCCCTTAGGAATTGCTTTAGGCATTTCTCCTTATATGCTTATTGCCATGTTTCCGGCTGTCAACGGATATTTTTTCATACCCAACTACCCCACAGTGGTAGCAGCTATTAATTTTGACCGTACCGGTACAACAAAAATAGGCAAATATGTGTTGAATCATTCCTTTATGATGCCCGGTATCGTATCGACAGTGGTGGCCATCGTACTGGGACTTCTGTTCATACAAATTTATTAAACTGTAATATATTAAACCTAAACAACCATTCAGTCATGAAAGAATTAAAAAAATTAAGCCTGGTAGTAGTCGTGTTATTACTATCCGCAACCGCAGCTCTCGCTGCCGGAAAACCTAACATCCACATCCTCGCAACCGGTGGAACCATTGCCGGAACAGGTACCTCGGCCACTTCTACAAACTATACAGCCGGCCAAGTAGCTATCAGTACCCTTCTGGATGCCGTTCCGGGATTGAACGATATTGCCAATGTGACCGGTGAACAGATTGTAAAAATCGGTTCACAGGACATGAATGATGCTGTTTGGCTCACGCTTGCCAAAAAGATAAACGAATTATTGAAACGTTCGGATATAGACGGTATCGTGATTACCCACGGAACAGATACCATGGAAGAAACTGCTTATTTCCTAAATCTGACAGTAAGAAGCAATAAGCCGGTGGTGTTGGTGGGAGCCATGCGCCCTTCTACCGCTTTAAGTGCAGACGGTCCGCTCAATATTTACAATGCCGTAGTCACCGCAGGTGCCAAAGAATCCATAGGTAAGGGCGTATTGGTAGCCATGAACGGCCTCATCTTAGGAGCAGAAAGCGTTCAGAAAATGAACACGATCGACGTGCAGACTTTTCAAGCTCCCAACTCCGGAGCTTTGGGGTACATCTTCAACGGAAAAGCCTATTATAATCAGGCTCCATTAAAGAGACATACCCTACAATCCGTTTTTGACGTGACCTACCTGGAATCACTCCCCAAAGTAGGTATCGTCTATAGTTACTCAAACATAGAAGCCGACATGGTAACTCCCCTGTTGGAAAATGGATATAAAGGTATTATCCATGCAGGAGTAGGTAATGGAAATATTCATAAAAACATTTTCCCTGTACTGATTGATGCCCGTAAAAAAGGAATACTCGTTGTCCGTTCTTCCAGAGTACCCACCGGTCCTACAACGCTGGATGCAGAAGTGGACGATGCCCAATATCAGTTTGTTGCATCTCAGGAGCTAAATCCGCAGAAAGCACGCGTATTACTCATGCTTGCATTGACCAAAACCAATGACTGGAAAAAGATACAGGAATATTTCAATGAATACTAAAATTAGTGATTGGTAGTGAGTGATTAGTAAATTCACTTATCACTAATCACTAATTCATTAACCTAACTGTTTATGAAAAAATTAATGTTTATGCTACTCATTTTGGGTAGTATTCAGGGGGTATATGCCCAAAGGACAGAGAAGAGTAAGAAATTCATGGTTGATAAAACGCTATTTGAGGAATTGACCGATGTAAAAAAGAAATCGGATAAATTCAACCTTTACCTCAATATGCAAGGAGGATTTGATGCAAACTTCAGAGACGGATTCGAAGAAGGGACTTTCAAAATGAGGCAGCTACGTATCGAAATGAAAGGAAACATCAACAACTGGCTCTCTTACCGCTATCGCCAACGCTTGAACCGTTCCAACGACGGAGGCGGAATGATTGATAATGTTCCTACTTCCATCGATTATGCCGGAATCGGAATAAAGCTGAACAATCGCTTCAACCTTTTTGCCGGTAAGCAATGTACCGCCTACGGTGGAATTGAATTCGATCTGAATCCGATCGATATCTACGAATACAGTGATATGATCGAGAACATGAGTAATTTCATGACCGGATTGAATATCGGCTATAATCTGACCTCCACCCAGCAGCTTAATCTACAGATATTGAACAGCCGGAACGGCTCATTTGACAGTACCTATGGAATTACCGAGAATGAAGAGGGGAAACTGCCCGACTTGAAATCAGGTAAACTCCCACTGGTATATACATTGAACTGGAACGGAACTTTCAACGATATATTCAAGACCCGTTGGTCTGCTTCTATTCTAAACGAAGCAAAAAGCAAAAACATGTATTACTATGCATTAGGTAACGAGTTGAATCTGGACAAGTTCAATATGTTTCTCGATTTTATGTATGCCCAAGAAGGGATAGACAGAAACGGAACAATCACCGGAATTGTCGGGCGCCCCGGCGGACACAATGTTTTTGATACTGGTTATCTGTCGGTAGTCACCAAGCTGAACTACCGTTTCCTACCCAAATGGAATGTATTCGTAAAAGGGATGTACGAGACCGCTTCTGTAACTAAAAGCACAGAAGATATCGCTAAAGGCAATTACCGTACTTCCTGGGGCTATCTTGCCGGAGTAGAATATTATCCGATGGAAACAAATCTGCATTTTTTCCTTACCTATGTAGGACGTTCGTACAACTTCACCTCCCGTGCCAAAATACTGGGACAAGAAGACTACTCCACCAACCGCATATCCGTAGGGTTCATCTGGCAAATGCCTGTATTTTAAGCATAAATAAAAAATACCCGGAAGTTTATCACTACCGGGCATTTTTTTATTTGTGTCATTTTTTCAGAATCAATACTCCTCCTCGTTGAAAAAGAAGTCTTCCTTACTCGGATAATCCGGCCATATATCTTCTATACTTTCATAGATTTCGCCCTCATCTTCCATTTCCTGCAAGTTCTCTATTACCTCAAGAGGAGCTCCCGAACGCATGGCATAATCAATCAACTCATCCTTAGTTGCCGGCCAAGGAGCATCTTCCAACTTTGATGCTAATTCCAATGTCCAATACATAAGCTATAAGTATTTAAATTGTGAATATTAATCTTAGGTTTCTATTTTTCGGCAAAAGTATAACAAAAAATTTCACTTGCAACTATTATTCCAAAATATTTCTTCTTTTCCCTCGTTAAAATTGATTTTACGTGATAAAATGAATAAATAATCTGATAATCTGTTTACATAAGCTAACAATTCAGGAGAAATTGTACTACTTTCGGACAGAGTAAGTATCCGCCGTTCGGCACGCCGGCACACCGTACGGCAGATATGACAGACGGCAGCACCGGCCGCGCCACCGGGAAGCACAAAATTACTCAAAGGGGGAAGGATTTCGTCGGCAGCATCTATCTCATGTTCAATCTGCTCCACATCGGCAGGGGTAATGATGCTGACTTCATTCAACCGTACTTTGTCTTGATCGGTAGCTAGGTGAGAGCCTATAGCAAACAATTTATTTTGCACATGCAAAAGAAATTCCCTATCATGCTCTTCATTGAGATAAGTGATCAATAATCCAAGATTAGCATTCAGTTCGTCTACCGTACCATAGGCCTCCAGACGAATATGTGTTTTCGACACGCGTGTTCCTCCAATCAATCCGGTAGTACCACGGTCTCCGGTCTTTGTATATACAAGGCTCTTCTTCATAATCATCGTTCTTTAGGAATTCATTTTATATGGTTAACACACAAATATAATCAGAAGTTGACTATATAGTGCTGTTTTATCTTTGTTTTATCAAAGAAAAGAATCCCCACGTCATAAAGATCAAAAGTAATACCTACCCGATCATCCGCTTTCAATCGCTCCCAAAGGTTCTTCATTGCTTTGGAATAATGAATGCCACGAATCACGAAAACACTCTGCTGAACGACCCGTGCAAGACAAATACGAAAAACATCTTCCACCAGAACCGGACTCTGATGACAATGTATATAAAGAAAATCTACGGGTACGTCCGCTTCCAGAAAAAGTTCGGAAAGCTCGGAAGCAAACGTATAATCGGCAGTTGCCTTTCCGGATTGCAAATACAAAGAAGAAGAGGATGGAGTACCAAAATCGATAATCGTACCGGGTTGTATCCTGTTTACCAACCGGAACAACAGACGCTTTACTTTAAGAGACTCGTTTCGCCATCCTTTACCATGATTCCTCTTCTGTTTTTTTTCTTCCTGCGCCAATTCCTTATAAGCGTAATAAGGAGTTTTCTCGTAGAAAAGACAAGTGATCAATTCAAAGGCAAAAGGGGAATGTACGCCATATCCACAGCGATGGCGCACACGGGAAAGCCAGATAAAAGGCCGTTTTAAAGCAAGTATGATGTTCATAGCGGGGTATACTGTAATATTTTGCAGCAAAGATATATTTTTTAGTTCATAGAATCCACCAGATACCGAAATGTTATTAAGGATCGGCTTATTCAAACAATGACAATTATGAAAATTTCTCCTAATAATCGGAAAAGAAAAGCACAAAGACAATCACTCCCCAATAACAAAAAATAAGGGGTAAGCCCCAAAAAGTGGCCACTCCTTATTTCTACTATAAAACGAACGTATATTCTGTTACTTCAAAACAACCTTTTTCGTTACCTTGCCTGAATTGTTCAGTAATTGTACAATATAGACACCTTTTCCTTGGAAAGGAATAATTTCCTTCTGTACATTTTTCTTCAAACATACATTTCCAAGTAAATCGTATACAGTTACTTCGGACAGTTCACCAGACTCAATGGTTATGCTCTTATCTCCGGCAAAAATGATCGCTTCGCCGGCATCCGGAGCCGTATAAAGACCCACTGATGAATTGACAGTCCACTTCACAAATTTAGAGATTTCCACCACATGGGCATCATCATCCCCCACAGTAACCACATGATCCCATGAATCCCGATCGTATTCATCCTCAGCATCCGGATTGTCTTCCGGTTTTGCTTTCAGATAAAGAGCTATATTGTCAAACGAAAGGTTATCTTCATCTACTAAAACAAAACGCAACGGTTGATTGACAAAAGGCATCGTTGTAGTTACTTTATAGATACCATCGGCCCCTTTCTCCATTTCGAGCGCCTCTATTGTTCCGGTAAAGCCAAAGTCATCATTAAACATTCTACTACCCACATATACTATCCCGTTGGCCGGTGTAGACTCCGGTGCATGGAAAAGGATGGATACAGAAGTATTTTCCACATTTTTCCGCCAATCATAGAATTTGACGACATCATAAATTATTTTATAATCCTCAACTATAATGTGCTTGTCATGATCCCATGAATCAATATCGTATGTATTTCTCTCTGTTCTCCAAACAGCCACATTATCCACTTCACCGTTATCGCCCATTAAAACGAAACGGAGTCCTTTTCCTACAACAAAATCGGTCTCTACTTCGGCACGATACAACCCATCGTCCCCCTTTTCCATCTCAATGACATTTGTCAGGTTGTCAAATCCATAATCCCAATTAAACAAAGTGCTACCAACACAGATAACAGCATCGGCAGGAGTACTCTCCGGTGCATGAAACACGATCTCATTGGATTTAACAATCACCTCTTTTTTCCATGCCACAAATTGGTTGAAATAGTAAACTATATTCCCATTTTCTTCAACCTTATAATCTTCATTTCCCCAAGAGTCGGTATCATAGTTTATCCCATCGTCTTTCAGCCATTGAGCTATGTTTTCAGGATCACCATTCAGGATAAAGCGAATTCCGGCATTACAGAAATCAGCAGGAACTTCTACGCGATAGTAGTCGTCATCAGCCGCTTTTGTCAATTCATACCCATGATCCGGCAATCCATAACTCGCATCCCAACCGCCTTGCCAGCTCGAGCTGCCAACCAAGATTTTCGCATTCTCTGGTGTCGATTCAGGTGCTTTAAACGCTACCATTGTAGTCTGTGCTTGCATAAGAGATACAAGCATGACTAATAAAAATGTAATTTTTATTCTCATGATACTATAGATTTAAATAAGTGAATAATTTAAAGTAAAAAGGAAGGGAACAGGTTCTTTATAATTCGTCAGGCATCATAAAAGACATCTGGTAAGAGCCTGTTCAAACCTTGTCCAGCCTTGTTTTAATAGTTGTTTCCAAGATATTCTTTTTCATTTTAAGGAGGACTACAAACTGTCCGATGAATGAAAAACAGACCGAAAACAAATACTAAATAAACTGAGAAACTTTTTCCAAAAAAATCAAACAGGCTCTTCTGACTATTATCGAATTACTATTTTCTGTGATAGTGATTGTGTTGCATTCGATACTTTGACAATATAGCTACCTGAAGCTATATTATTTATTACTTCATTGGTTCCGGCAGCGGTCAGAATGATCTTACCCTCCAGATTGTAGACGGTTACCACGACATTATCCTGAGAATTAATCACGATCGTATTACCTGCTACGAATACGCCCAGATCATTGATTTTAGGACTGTCAATACCTGTACCGACATAAGGATAACCTTCCCAGCGCGCCACTACATCATTGAGCACAGCAGGCCCTGCAGGAACAACCCTGTCAACATTACTGTCGTCATTCTCGTCGGCATTTCTTTCACTGATCGTAATGTCACCTTCCATAATCTCCTCGTAGTTCATTACATAGGTATAGAAAGCAGTCGGTTGTTCATAATAAGAAGCAGTAAGTGTCCAGGTTCCATCCGCCTTTTTGGTCATACGGTTGCTATCATCAAGTCCATATCCAAATTTAGCTCCCCAGATATAGATAACCAAATCATCAGGAGTATTGGAAGGAACAGTTACATTATAGGTCACTTCATACGATTGTGCTTCACTCTTCCAATAAACAGCATCTACTGTATACTCTTTTCCTTCGATCAGGCCTTCGCCCACTACGTTTCCCCCATCATCATACACATCTTTGTAAGAAGGCCAATCATCTGTATAAATATCCCCTGAAAGGTTGCGGAACATAGCTAAATTCGTAGGATCGCCATTCATGTAAAAGCGCATCCCAATATAATTACTCATATATCCGGCAGCGTGCTGACCTAACACGGCAGACTCCAAAGTCAAAGAATAAACTCCGTCGCTCTCTTTCTCCAATTGATAAGTTTCGGGACGAAGATCTCCCGTATAATCATCTCCAAATCCCAGCCATTGTCCGGGTTCATACTCGATGGCCGTCCAAATCATCAGTGTCACAGTAGCATCTGCAGGAGTACTTGCCGGTGCATTGAATACAATCCTTGTTTCCTGTGCTTTTAGCATCGAAGCTATTAAAAGCAACATAAGTGTAATTTTAAATTTCATAACTATGGAATTAAACGGTTATTTAATATTTCTTCTAAAAATAAATTTACCTTTATACTTGGGAAAGAATAAATTCCGTTATCCTTTCCCTTAAAATTAACTCACGTTAACCATTGACAATTAAAATCTTTGAAGCAGACTTCAATTTTACGATATAGGTTCCCGATTGCAAATTAAAATCGCTCTTTGAAAATGACACATGGGATGTACCTGCCTTGATTAATTCCCTACCTGTCATAATCCCGGTCAATGAGTAGAATTCCACCACTTCATCATTCTGTAAAGGGGCAGGAAATGCAATATTGACATAGTCGAGCACGGGATTGGGGTATACTTCAAACAAAGATTGATTCTTTCCTCCAGAGACTTCACCGATTCCTGTCCCAAAAATATTATTACTGACAGAAAGCCCCAAACCGATATAACAACCTCCGACCGCATTATGACAATGCACGGCTACGACATTATCGGTATTTGGACAAATGGTCTTTTTGGCCTCATCGGAAAGGGTATAGAAGTGTTTCTTCTCCAATGGCCAGTTCTCTTCTTCAAAAGCAAGCGCCTCAACCCCATTGATATACACTCTCACCTCGCCATCTACATATAGCTCGGCAAACAGATGGCGGATTTGCTCGTCGGTCAACTCTCCGGGATTAAATACTTTACGCATCCATATATCGGGAGTGTTCCACAAGGTCCGCCTGAGTGAAGTAAACAGCTTTCCTCCACTATCACCAAAACATCCGTAGTCTTCTTTCCACGAAGAATCAGAGAAATCCATTCCCTGCCAACCATCAGAAGGTGTATTCAATGTATATTTCCACTTGGCATTGGGAGATACAAGCGTTGTAAAATCATCGGCCGTACTACAACTCTTGATTGTATATTCAATAATCGGCCTGATTCTTCCGATGTTTATTTTATCATATTTACGATCATAAGTAACTAGCCCATTGGTTTCATTTTCCACATCGGCAATCTCCGTATAGATAGCAGCCGACAGCCCGTCCTGTTTAGCCATGGCATTTGCCCATTCGGCTATATTGGTAAACCGCATGGTAAGCTGCTCCACAGAGGTAGCCGGGCGGTCGTATACTCCGGAAGGGTTAGGGTACCAAGTATGACCGGGTACATTGTATTCAATGCCGCCATATTCCCCTACTACCCGAATGCGTCTGGTAGTGGGATAATCAACAGTAGGCACACCCGGATACCAGGTTCCAATAGTCGGATAAGGATACGAATGATAATCCTGTATGTGCCCTATCTCAAAGTCCGTAAACCCACTTGCAGCCGTCACTAAGCGGTTAGGATCCATGTCAAGCACCTTCTGGGTATTTTCCATCGTACTGAACTGCCCCCAATTCTCATTAAAAACAATCCATTGAATAATCGAAGGGTGATTCTTTAAGCTACGAACCACATTTTCTAACTCTATTTTAAAGTTGGCCTTGTTTCTTTCGGATACCCTGGAATCGTCCGTATGATTCCACTCACCCTCCCAAGGACCTGGAGGAATGGTAACACCGTCGCGTCCCGTAGGAGCACTCGGCATATCCTGCCAGACCAAAAGTCCCAACCGGTCACAATGATAATACCAACGGGCAAATTCCGTCTTTCCATGCTTACGTGAAGTATTGAATCCCATTTCTTTTATTTTCAGAATGTCCCAAACCAAAGCTTCATCGCATGGAGCCGTATAGACACCATCGGGCCAATAGCCCTGATCGAGTACGCCAAAATTAAATAGATATTCATTGTTCAGGAAGATCCTCTTATAACCTCCCCACTCTCCCATGCTGACCTTACGCATGCCAAAGTAGCTTTTCACATGATCGGTAACTCTTCCGTTATCCTCAATGCTCAATTCCAGCGTATAGAGGAATGGGGAATCCGGTGACCATAATTTCTGATCCGGAATGGCAATCCGCACCTCTTCATTCATGGCGACATCTTGCCGGGCAATAATCCGTTCCTCCTCTTTTATCAAAACTGTAGCTTTGGTCTGTTGCGTACCATTATCCACATTAACCGTCAATTTCAGTTGGCTCGCATCGATATCGGGAACCATGCTTATATCCCGGACGTGTATGTCGGCAACCGGTTCCAGCCACACAGTCTGCCAAATTCCGGTACATGCCGTATAAAACACAGAGAAAGGATTATTCCACTGCTTCCCATTCGGTTGCCCGCCTTCGTCACTCGGATCATATACCCGGACCACGACTTCATTTTCTTCGCCAGTATTTTTCAATTTATCTGTAATATCATAAGAGAAAGGGTCATATCCTCCTCTGTGCACTCCCACACTCTGACCATTGATGAAGACTTCACTCTCCCAGTCCACCGCACCGAAATTAATCATGATTCGCTTCCCAGTCCAACTGTCAGGAATGGTAAAGTTGCGCGTATACCACACATGCCTCTGCCGTTGCAACATTACGCCCGACAAAGCCGATTCTACGGGAAAGGGCACCAATATCTCCCGATAAGATGAAAAATCCACCGGCATTGTAAGTTCCCCTTTCGTATCCTGCTTCAGTTTCCATATACCGTTCAGGTTCATCCATTCCGTGCGTTCCAATTGCGGACGCGGATATTCCGGCCACACATTTTCCGGTGATATATCTTCAAACCAAGGTGTAGACACCGGTATCGTCTGTTTTTTCCAAGGCCTGACCTGTGCGGAAAGCGCTCCTCCAACTAATAATAAAGCTATTATAAATTTTAATCTCATCATATCTGCTTTTATCTTGATGTTGTTCTTACTATCTTGATATCATCCACAAAAATCCATGTGTCCGAACTTGTCACAGACTTGTTTCCGGAGCCGTCTGTTTTGTAAGCTCCCTCATGCGACAATAGCTGAATGGCCATTCTTTTTCCATCCAATGCCGGTGCCACCGATCCTCTGAAATACTGTTCGCACGATATAAAATCATCCATAGTACGTTCCACTCCCAAGCTAAATGACATTTCATGTATCACCTGAATGTTATTTTCAGACAAGTCCGGATTAGCTTCATCATATTTCTGGAAAGTAATGATACGTGAACGCACAAACGTTTCCAGATCATCACCTTTCGGCGTCGGGTTACTATAGTTTATTTTGGCCTTGAAACTCACAATATAGGTACATCCAGAATGGAAACGTTCGTTCAGTCTCTGCCAAACCGGATGAGAATATTCGCCAATATTCATCACACAATTGCCTTCCGGTGCCGACGGCAGATTAACAGCACCTGCTTTGACTGTTCCGGGTTTTGTATTCGTCCAGTTATTTAGCATGCCAGCACAACTCCATCCGTCTATCCGGTTGAAATTGACTTGATTACTACCCGGTTTTTCAAATCCGGCATTTTCAACATTAACAACAAAATCACCGATGAGGAAAGTATCATACCGGTTCAACGCATGAATAAGAGTTTCACACTCCCGATCTATAATGCGTTGGGTTAAACCGGGCATCTCCAGAATCGCTTCAGCCAGCCCCACTGATATTTCAAGAGAATCTTTTGCTCCAGGTTTGAATTGTCCGGGCAATGTACCCTCCACCGTATTCTCCAATGTGAAATGACATTCGTCAATCAGCTCTTTCAATGAACTGACAAAAGGGTTCTTTGAATCTTCAAAAACGTCTTTAGCCGCCAACAATCCCAAATAGGCATAGTCGATGTTCTCCTGGCTGGCATACTCACTCATGCCGATCTCTTTCAGCGAATCGGCCTTATGCTGATAGATGGCTTTCGAACCCACCCTATACAATCCTTCTTCCTCACCCTCCACAGCTTTACGTATACGGGTATACGCCGAATCCAGTTCCGCTTCAAAATAATAACGAAAAACACGATCGTATTCTTGCTGTCCACAGGAACTTATTATCCCGGCCAATACGGTCAGAAAGGTAATTGATATTAATATATTCTTTAACAACTTCATAATTATAAAATCAATTTAATAGTTTCTCTTCACAAATGGCTTATAATCGTATTTCATCCAATCGATACCGACATGAAGCCGATAATCCTTATCCCAAAAGGTACGATTGTCCCAGTTCGATCCCTTATTCCATGGATTACCGGCAAACCACAACTCGCACCCCAAAAAATCTCCTCCTTCGGCAATTACTCCTAATCCACCGGCTTTCAAAACATCAATGGTAAAATCAACAAACATACGAGCCTGCACCTCAGGAGAATAAGTCGATCCGTAAGTAATCATATCCATACGGGAATATATATTAAAAACTTTATCCGCATTGACATTCGTATACGGAAAAGAGGCACCTACTACCATGAACTCCTTCTCATAGATGAGCTTCATGTACACAGACAATTCTCCCAAAGTACTATAAGCCGAATGACCGGTATCAAAAACATAGTTTATACCCAACACATCAAAATCAAGTGCATACTCATCGGTATAAAATCGCCCCAATAAACGAACGACATCATCCGCCTTTGAAGCATGAAAAACTGTTTTTATCTTCTTATCATATTTAGCAGCAAAATCTCTGACGGCCCGGTATCCGGCATTCATATAGGTAACCATCCGTTCGGCATCATTATCACCGAGACGACACATGAAAAGTCCATTTGACGCAACGAAATCATAATCACCGCCTATAGCAACAAAAGTGGGAAAAAGGTTCTCTCCGGCAAGTTTCTCCAATATATCTTTTCCATAGTCATAGATGGCTTCTTCCATTTCCGGTCCATCGGGTATCTTCAACCACTCTTCGGATTTAAGCCCCTTTTCGTAAAGAATAGATAAGAAAACTTCAAGGCCCGCATCTTTAGCCTTTTTAAAATCCTCTTTCACCCTTTCGAACACATGATAATCAATAGCATAAGAGACATTACCGGCCTTGTCGCTGGTATATGGGCCAAAAGCAACAGAAAGACGCACAATATTCCCACCATGTTTTTTCACCGATTCAAAAGGTGATTCACGCTCTCCGTTCTCATTTTTAAAATACTGCCCGTCCGTGGCGTTACGTTCCAGATAAGAAGCATAGCTCAAGCTTGTACCTAAATAGTATTTATCATCCTGAATGACAGCTCCCGGACGCAAAACCTCTTCCACATCGGGCTCATAACAGGACGATATAAGAAGTAATATAAACCCGGCTATCAGAAAAAATATATATTTATCAAATGGTTTCATAGATATAACTGTTTAAACATTTCTTTATCATTCAATTATTTATAGCCACTGTTTTGAGTGAGTCCGGGATTGGCAGTCATTGCTACCGCCGGGAAAGGTAAATACAGATACCGGGCCACATTCGTTCCTGCATCTCCCGAAGTCCTGGCAATGTGGTCGACCAACTTATTAAATCTCTTCATCGTGCGTCTGCCCTGACATTCAAAATAAAACTCCCACCGTCGCTCGTTATAAATATGATCGCTGATCTTCTTTTTATCATTGCCAAAATCCGCAGTGGCATCCAGTTCTCTCAATCCGGCTCTGTTTCGAACCAAATTCACCATATCGACGGCTTCACCGGCATCACCCAATTCATTTAATGCTTCCGCTCTCATCAGCAAAACATCCGCCCATCTGATGATTATGAAATCGTTTCCGGAAACACTACCATCCGTCGAGGGGTCCGCCGGGTATTTATTCATAATGGGTTTGTTCCATTCCGATTCTGCCAACCAGTCAATCAGACGTCCGGTTTTCAAATCGGTAAACACAGTAACCAGTAATTCCCTCCGCTTGTCGTTTTTGTCGAAAGTGTTGTAGAAATCACGCTTCACACTCATGTCTCCCCAGTTGTAATTATTGGGAAAATAACCGGAATCCGGCTGACCTTCCTCATCTTTTTTAGGTCTTGAAAGTTGTGCATGCAAAACCATTCCCGACACAGCTTTACCATTTATACAACCTGCAGCCGGTAAAGCCCACATAATCTCCGAGTTGCTATACCCTTCGTTTTGCAATGAAAATATATCGGCATAATTTCCTTCAAGGCCATACTCCCTCGTTCTCTGATTGTCTTCATACAGTTTCGTAGTCAAATCAGCACACTCCTGCCACTTTTTTTGTTCCAGATAGATACGTGCAAGGAAAGCCTCTGCACCTCCTTTTGTCACCCGACCATAATCTTTTGTCATATTCATCCGTTCGCTTTTTGTGGGCAGAAACGGGATAACCTCTTTCAGCTCATTTTCCATAAACCGATACACAGAATCCTGAGTCTGTTTGGGTATAATGGGCCTGTGATCGGTTGAACTGGTAACAATAGGTACACCACCGAACCACGTACAAAGATTGAAATAGCAAAAAACCCTGACTGCGCGGGATTCCACAATAATCTGCTCCTTCACCTCTTTAGAGATACTATAACCGGGTTCTCCTGCCTGTGTCTTCTGAAATCCTTCTTCTGATTTGTCAATCACCTTGTTACAATAGCTAATCGATGACCACAGATAGTCATACACATTATTAATAGCTCCCGGAAATATAGACGACCAGCCGGTATAATCTCCCCATTCGCCTGCACCCACGGCATAATCCGACGCACACTCCTCTATTTTGAAAACTTCCAGCGAAAAAGGAGCGTCCCAAGGAATCACCAACCGCCCGTAGGCGGAAGCAAGTCCGGTTAATAATTCCGATTCCGTTTTCCAATACTCCTCTTCCGGAAATTTTCCATAAATCGTTTCTTCAAGTTGATCCGTACAGCCCGTACAAAACAGTACGTTAAGAACCAATATTGTATATATTATATTTTTCATATGACAATAGTTAGTTAAAGTGAAAGATTAATACCAAAAGTAATCGTACGAGTAAAAGGATTCATATTCCCACGTCCGTCAATGTATTGCACATCCGGGTTTATACCCTTATATTTCGTGATTGTGAAAAGATTGGTTACAGAAGAAAAGACCTTCAGTTCCTCTATAAAAAAGCCTTTCTTCAGAGGTATCAGATAGGACAAAGTCAAATCTCTCATTCTGACAAACGAAGCATCCTGAATACACCATGTACTTAAATACAGCTTAGGATCGGTAACACGCGTCAGGCTCGGTACATCCGTATTTTGATGTTCAGGCGTCCATCTGTCCAACGCCTCACGTGACAAGTTGCCATACCACTCGAATTCCGGTCCCGTCATAGTGATCCGGTTTAAATTGGCAACCTTTTTATCGAGAACCGCTTCAATCATAAAGCTCAATTCGATTCCCTTATAGCGTAACGAACTTGAAAAACCACCCAGATATTTAGGACTGCCATTTCCCAGATACACCTTGTCCGCCTCATCCAGTTTCCCGTCTCTTCCAGCTACCACGTTTCCGTCTTTATCATATCCGTTAATGTCCTTGAATTTAGGATCACCCGGTTTCGCTCCATACACACTGGCCACATACACCTCTTCCGTGCTCCATATTCCATCAAAAATATATCCATACATGGCATTGTACGGTGTACCGGCTTTACGAATACCTGCATACCCTTTTTCCGTACCATAATACAGACTATTCCATAAAATTTCATCCCCATCTATATCCTTCACCTCATTCTTGTTTATGGAGAACCATACACTGGGCTTCCACTGCAACTGCCTGTTAAAGAAATCGAGGTAAAAGTCCAACTTCATCTCAAGTCCCTTATTAAGCATTTTGCCTTTATTGATCGTATATTTTTTAAATCCGGTTTCATGCGGCATCTGTCTTTCCATCAGCAAATCACTTGAATTCTTTATATAGTAATTCAGATCAAAATAAAAGAAAGAGTTACCAGCTTCTACCCCAAAATTAGCCGTTGCCGATTTTTCCCAATGCAAATCCGGATTGGGTATATAGTCTCCATTCCACTCTACTCCATTCACAACACCGTCACCCATAGTTGCACGCCTATAATTCAACAGGCTCTGCGTTCTTCCGTTAGGGACATCCGAATTTCCGGCGAGTCCATACCCAACCTTCAATTTCAAAGTATTCACATAAGGATTAGAGCTATTGAAAAAACTCTCTCTATCCACTTTCCAAGCAAAAGCGAAAGACGGAAAATATCCCCATTTATTATTTTCACCAAATTGAGTGGCGGCATCTGCACGGAAATTTACAGTAGCCAGATACCGACCCTTATAATCATAATTCAACCGCCCGAAAAAAGCCTGAGTAGCCCTTTCTGTCCAACCGCTGTTAAATCCATAATCCACACCTATACCGGCTTGTAGCTGATAATAGCTAATATCACTACTGGGAAATTCCGAATTGTTGGCATTCAGCATTCTCCACCTGTATTTCTGGAAAGAAGTTCCGGCCAAGACCGAAATCGAATGTCCCTTGAATGTGACGGCATAATTCAAAATCCAGTCGTTCAACAGATTCGACCAGTTTTCCTGCTGAATGCCAGCTTTGTTTTTACCCACTACGGTGTCATAAGGTTGCTGATCCCAAAAATTCTCATTAAACCTGCGTTCATAGCCAAATCTTCCTTCCAGATACAGCCCTTTCAACAAATTATATTTAGCCGATGCAAACATTCTGAAAGTATTCTCCTCCGAATTATTTTTATTCAATTGCCGGTAACTGAACGGGTTTGTCTCGTCCATCCATCCCATACTTTCAATCGGATATTTGGAGGGCTTCCCTTCGCTGTCATAGATAGGCACGACCGGAGGGAAACGCAAAGCATTATAATAATCCGGTTTCACATTATTCCGCAGTTCCTGCGTATAATTCATGTCGACGTTGAGATACAACTTATTCTTTTCATACACTAATTTCGTAGCAAAATTATAACGCCGGTAATCAGCAGGCCCTACCAAAGCATTCCCATCAAAAAAATTTCCGGAAGCCCTGTATTTAAAATCAGAACTGCCCCCCGATACTGACAGATTATGTTCCTGATTCAAATTCTTATTCAAGACTTCATCTTTCCAACTTGTGTCTGCCAGTAATCCTTGGTAGTAATATTCAATTGGATATGCATAATATTCGCCATTAAAACCGGTACGATATGTATGCGCAAAAGTAGGATCTTTAGCCAGATCATGATAAAAACGGGTGTACTCTTCAGAGTTCATCATATTCGCATCTTTAGCAATGGTCTGTGTATAAATTTTTCCAGAATACTCTATTTTCAATTTGCCCTCACGTCCGGTCTTTGTGGTTACAATGATAACTCCGTTAGCTCCTCTCGAACCATATATAGCCGCTGCCGAAGCATCTTTCAAAACATCCATCTGCACTATATCATTAGGATTTATACGGTTCAGCGCCCCTAAATCATCCATCGGGAAGCCATCAATGATGACCAACGGATCTCCATTTCCCGCAAACGATCCCTGCCCACGCAAGGTCATTGTCGGTATGGCTCCCGGATCCATATTCGCACTGTTCACATACAAGCCCGTAGCACGCCCTTGCAACATCTGTGCAGCATTACTCGCACTGCTCATGGTCAGATTCTCCGTTTTGATGGATTGCACACTACCTGTCAAATCGGACTTCTTGACTCCGGCGTATCCAATTGCAACAACCTCGTCCAACTGCATGGCATCGGGTTCCAAAGTTATTTTAAGGGTCTTTCCTCCCGTCACTTTCACTCTTTTAGTTGCATACCCCATAAAAGAAATTTCCAGAGTGGCATTCATGGGCACCCGAACCGTGAACTTACCGTCCATATCGGTCACCGTTCCCTTGTCTGTACCTTTTACACGTACCGACGCACTCGGTAACGTTTCTCCCAAGTCATCATATACCACTCCAGATACACTTAGATTCTGTGCTGATAATGAGAACATAAAGCTCAACATTACAAATAGCAAGACAAATTTTAATTTGCTTTTCATCGTATCATCATTTTTATATTAACCGTATTCTTTCTTAGTTATAGTTCATACTTGTTAAGGATTATTTTCCGTTATCGCCTGTTCCTTTTTTAGTACTAATTAACCTCTATTCCCGAAGGAGCTTAACTGTGACCGGTGCCTGATTCGCGGATCTTACCTCAAGTAAAAACATCCGCTGTCCACCCGGCAATTCAATCCGAATCCCCCCTGCCGCATTGCGACCACTCTCGTAGAGTAGGATGCCATCCGTGGTGTACAGTCGGACAGTAGAACCATCCTCCAGTTTATCAACAATCAGATAATTACCGTTTATCAGGTAAGTAAACGCATTACGCGTTGTTTCATTCACCGAAACACCTCCCGAATACTTTAGAGCCACGTCATCCACCATTACTTTCATTCCCGAATTACTGAAGAATGAAATCTTGACCAAGTCGGACACCGCCATAACAGGGAAAGGCAACGTAGATACTTTATACCAACGATACGCACCATTAGTATATTCAACCGGATATGCAGACAGGTCACCCAGATTCACAGACAGTTCCCGATCGTTATCGGGATTGCCGGTCTCTATTTTTACTCGAAATACATCCTGACCGGATGCTCCGGACTCGGTCGCCAACAGACATTCCAGCTGATAAGCACCCGGAGCTATCCCTGTGACATATTGGCTCGCTTTCACCTCATTATGCTCTCCATCATAAGGATAAAGAGTCATATAATATCCCTTCTCGGCAGAGCTAGCACTATTCTCACGCGCTACATTCTCTTCAAAATGCCACCCGAGATACGGATTGGAAAAATCAGCATTATAGATACCGGTATTCACCTTAACAAGCTCAATATTCGAAAGGCGGACATCCATCCCCTCGGCAGGTAAAATACTAAACACCAATTCCAAATTAGCCTCCGACGGCAACGTCACGTTATATGAAAAAGACTGCTGTTTCAAGCTCATCGACTCAAAAAAGGAGTGATCTACTAAACCGGATGTGACCGAACTAAGCTTAACATCGGCTTCATCTGCCATCCCCGCACAATCAAATTTCAATAGATAGTCTCCCGCCGGAACTTTCGTCAGTTTCTGTACGATGGCCGTCAGTTTATGATCCGAAAACAAAAGATTACTCGAATCGAATTGTATCGGATTACTCAACTCACCACAGAAAGTATTGGTCGGAGTACCACTCCACGCATTTCCATCCCGGACTTCCCATCCTTTCAGATCATAAAAGAAATAGGGATTCACCGGAATGGTTTTAAAACATGAATTATAAACATTATAGTTATTGCTATATTCCAATTCACCGGCAGTAAGTTCTATCCAGTCAATATCGATGTTGCAACTGGAAGAAGCCTTCATCTCGATGGTGTATTCACCCGATTCAGGAATCCTTACCGTAACACTCCGTACGATCTCCCCCGTGTTTACAGCCGATTTCGGAACAAACAAGCCATCGGACATTCCATCCGACATGTCACTGTCCAAATATTCAGATCCACGTTTTACACGTACCCAAAAGCCCATATCCTCTCCACCTACTGTTCCAAGAGAACCGCTTCTTCTGAATGCCGGAACATTCATCCGAAGGGTATAATTTCCGGCAGGCAAAAATAAAGACGTCTCCAAAGTGCCTGCAATCGCAAATTTCAGAATCTTTTTTCCCTCTGAAACCATCGTATATATGGAGCTACTTTCCGAGTTTTTTTTCCAATACTGAATGGTAGTTTGATTACCGGATGAAAAGGTACCGTCGTTAAAATCGCCGTTCAGACGATAGAGAAAGCTCGCTGTATTTTCCTGTGCAGCTACTGTGGCAGCATACGCCAAAAGAAGCATACACGCCATATTTTTTGCTATATCTGTTATTTTCATATGAATCTTATTCTAATGTGATATGATATACGGAAGCCGAGTATTTCTTGAGAGACAGGCTCTCTCCTTCAACCGTCTCTGCCTGATGCGTCATTACCGGCATGTCCTTTTTATAATCCCATCCGGGATACCAGTCGCCCTTAGTGGGAGTATCACCGTACATTTCGGACACACGCTTTATCTCTTTGATCTTACGGTTGGTTATTTTCAAATCCATATTTTCGTCGGTGTCTTTCGTGTTGATAACATACAAATAAACCTCCTTGTTATCTTCGCTCCGGCTGGCATAAGCCATCACGCCGTCATAAGTACCACTGATCCTTGTCTGGACGATCTGCGGAAACAAGTGGTTGGCCACCATAGAGACGGAGAAACCTTTGGGAGACATTTCATTGTTGGGGAACAGACCGTCATAAGCGCCAAACATAGGTAACTCGCCCGTACCGGAAAAACCTCCTCCCCAATGCGTATTCCAAAAAAACAGCTTACCAAAACGCGGATTCTGGAGTATCTGCCCGATTATATCGATATTGGCCAACGCGTGTCCCAAATCAAAGCCTCCTTCCCAACTGCCATACATGGCATTGAACTCCGATGCCCAAACATCCAGCCCTTTCTCTTTAGCTTTGGCATTGGCATTGATCTTGGCCAGAATTTCATCCATAGGGCCTGTCATCACCCCATTTTTATACTTTTTTTGTGCCCACGTTTCATAATTCGAACCTTCCGGATAGCTCATCAAAGGATAGTTGCTCGTACAGATGTGGTCGATGGCCTCTACCACACCGGGAATTTTCAAGTAACTCTCAACACTCCAGGCAGCACCATTTGATATGATCTCGATAGACGGGCATACCTCTTTCATTGCCGCCGAAAAATCGATTAACAACCGGGCATAGTCTTCGGGAGTACAGGCAACAGTCCCTTTCTTTCCCGGAAAATCACCCGGTACATCTTCCACATAGCCATCATAATAAGCAACTTCGGTCTCATTGGCAATAATCCAGTACTTCACATTGTAATTCTTCTTCACATTGGCATAATAGACCCATGCCGCAGCATGTTCTATCAGAAATTCCCTGTTCTTCTCAACCTCCAACGCTTCTCCTTTATAGTCGTAAAGCGGTTCGCCGGTCTTCATGTTTTTCACCAGTTTATATAAATCTGCCGGAACCACTATCACCGGTTCGCAACCGGCTTCACGACAGACAGTCATAAACTCGTCAAAATCCAAGGGATCGTACTTAAAATCAGTTTCCGTTGCATTCAAGAATCCCTCCCGCAAATACTCCGCTCCTTTTCCCTGACGGGCGGGCGTAGGCTTCGCCACGTGGTACGGTGGAACAGAAAACAAGATATGATCCGCTTTATCACCACCCGGATAGCGCAGATACCTCACTCCCATTTCTCGTAATGCCGCACTCAGCTTCTTCGGTGCTTTGGTAGTTTTATCATCATCTACGTAGGTGTTGATATTGATTCCCAACGGATTGCCATCCAATCGATTTACAACAAGCGAACCAACTACAATCTCCCCCGAAAAGAGACTGGCAACGTACAGAAAAATGTAAATGAAAAATAAAAATGTCCTTTTCATACTATGTTTATTTTATAAATTGATATGGAATAAGCCGGTACTTTCGAAGGTTGCGATTCCTTAACCGGCATGGTAAATATTTCTGGTTCAAGATCGTCACTGGATTTTCCCACCATACAGGCCAAACGCGTGACAGCACTAATTTGCCACCCTTCCAAATTGAGTTCGAAACGTGCTTCGTCACTACCCTGATTGATGAGATAAACATATGCCGCTTTTTCATCTCTGCTATATGTCGAGTAGGCAATCAAGGTATTCAGGTCTGTGGAACATTCCACCATTTCCGGATAAAGATGATTTGCCCAGAAAGACACTGAATAAGCAATCGGATGAAAGTTATTATTATTATCGAATGCATTGAACCCGGGCCACGGATTCGGTTCGAGCATCCAACGGGTATTCCAAAAGCATCCCGCCGCCATTTTTGGTTGTTCCAGCAGCTTACCCAGAATGTCAAAGTTGCACATGGCATGTCCCATATCCGCATTGGCACCCCAACCATCCCACCAATCAAACGGTCCGTATTCGGCTACAATTATTTTAAGATTCTCCTGCTCCGGAGTAGAAGAGTATTTTTTTATCTGTTCCAGTACCCCCCTGAACGGAAATATCAGATCACGGGTTTTAGCCACCCAATCTTCGTACCCGTTCTTATAGGTACGTATCGGATAATTGCTGATGCACAGCATATCAAATTTGCCGCCTGCTTTTTCAAAAACCGATTTTGTAACGGCTTCCACATCGGAAGCGACATTGGGAATGATTTTTATCGTGGGATCCACCGCTTTCATAGCATCCGAAAAATCGCGGACATCTTCTCCGTAATCATCTGCACTATACCCTCCATACATCACGGAAGGATGCCAGCTCTCGTTACCTACCATCCAATATTTGACGTTATAATGGTGTTTTTTATTGGCATACCGTACCCATTCGGCCGCGTGCTCTATCAGCTGCTCGCGGGTGCTGAGATAAGTCGCTTCGGAATAACTGTTTTTACGGCTATCACAAGGAACGACAATAATCGGTTCACAAGATGTCTCCTGACACAAACTCATAAAATCATCGAAATTTAACGGTTCGAACTTAAAGGCCGATTCATTATCCGTAAGAAAGGCTTCACGCCCCATAGAAGTGCCTTTTCCCTTACGAGACAGACTGGGGATTGCTTTCTCGTAAGGCGGAACAGAAAATAAATTATTATCGGACTTATCACCTCCGGGATATCTCAAATACCTGACTCCCATTCTTTTAATGGCGTCGGCAAGAGAGATTGAAGGATTACTCACTTTATCGTTATCAATAAAATAGTTCAGATTTAGTCCAATTGGATTTTGTTCGAAACGATTGATTACCCGGGACGTATTGATTGTTATTATGTTTATAGTATTACTCTCTCTCCCTTTTCTGAATTCTCCAGCGCTCACCGCAATACAAAGATAAACAAAAAGGATAAAACCGTATATTTTTTTCCCCATAATTCTATTTTTATATTTATACCCTATGTTATAACTATTATGCCCGCCCACAACACACGGGCGCATTGTGGTCTGCCATCATCGAACCAGAGCATTTCCAGTGAAAAATCAAAGCCGGTCAGATCACATTTTTATAGCGTCTCATAAATAGATGTGCTTTTGTCAGCTGCGACTCAACCGTGTTTTCCGATAGAGTGAGCCTTTGCGCAATGGCTTTATTGCTATAACCATACTTCTTGCTCATCACAAATATCCGTTGACGTGCCGGGGGAATCAGCTTTATGATCTTATTCACATGTTCCAGAGTAAGACGGCTGACCACGGCCTCTTCCGTCTCGTAGGTAGAAAGAGATTCATTAGTAAACTTACTGCAATAGGCCCGTTCTGTTTTTCTGTGATTGTAATAAGTCATTAGCGTGTTCCGGGCAATAGTAGTAATGTACGAACCAAAAGATTTGTCCATATCAATTCTTTCTCTCGTTTCCCAAATTTTAACAAAGGTTATCTGTACAACCTCTTCGGTCAGATAATAATCGTAGTTCGAGACGGCAAGTATAAAGTTGTGCAGTTTCTCCTTGTACCTGGCATACAATAATTCAAAATCGGAAGCATCTCCCCTTTTCACTCCAAGTAATATCTCTTCATTCGTCTTCATATGTATTTTCTTTTAATGGTTATCTGTTTAAAGGCAAATAGTAAGGAACAAAAACAAATCTCTTAAAAAGCGATAGACAAAGTTAGTTCGATCTTTTCATCTTGAGGATGAGTATTCTTGCAAAATGGATGGAAGGGTTTTGAAGGCCGTTTTTTATGGATGAAATTATTTTCAAATAGCGGTTTAAAAGATTCAAAGAGGGCTTACAGGGTTATTTGAGAGGGGTAAGTAGAAAAAACATCACCTGCCGGAGCAATGTATTCCAAGCAAGTGGAAAGGGACAAAAAACGAATAGAGCCTGTTTAAAATTCGCTCAACTATGTTCTTTTAAGGAAATTTTAAACAGGCTCTCCATAGGGACGGGAATGTCCCGGCAGTTATTCTTAACTTTTCTTTTCGGAACCGGAGTGGTACTTCTCCATGTATTCGGATGGTAGCATCCCATATACTTTCTTGAAGCTATTGCTAAAATATTTCGGATCGTTGTACCCTACAGCATAAGCGATTTCCGAAGTACTGCATTTCTTTCTCTTCATTATTTCGACAGCCGCTTCGAGCCTTATCTTACGGATAAACTCCAATGGCGGCATCCCCGTCAGTGCCTTGAATTTGCGGTAAAGCATGGAACTGGTCACGCACATTTCTTCCTGAAAGGCAGTCAAGTTAAAGTCCGGGTTGGATATGTTATTTTCTATCAGCCTGATGGCTTTCTTCAAGAACTGTTCGTCGAGACTGGTAAATTCCGAAACGACCTCTTGAAAGTCTATATTACCCCGAAACCTCTCCACCATGCGGTTGCGATTGTTTATCAAACTGCGAATCTGGGCTTCCAGCACTTCAAATTCAAAAGGCTTGGTTATGTAAATATCGGCACCGGCTTCAAATCCTTCGATCTGCGATTCCTTACCAATCTTAGCTGTCAGCAGAATAACGGGAATATGACAGGTCTTAATATCTCCCTTCAACGTTTTGCATACCTCGTATCCGCTGATACCGGGCATCATTATGTCCGACACCACGAGATCGGGATTATTCTCAATGGCCAGTTTCAATCCCTCCTGTCCGTCTACTGCGGAAAATACATTGTAATCTTTTTCAAGCGAGTTACAAATAATGTGCAGCAGTTCTGGATTGTCTTCTATTACGAGCAACGTCGGCTTATCATGATCCCGGACAGTAACGTCCGGTCTCGTCTCAACAGGGACAAGTGCATCCTGAGATTGGGGAGTCACATGCCCGTCGTCAATCTGATCAGCAGTAAAGCTACTCTTCAACAGCGGTAAAGTCACAGTGAATTCAGTGTATTTGTTTACCTGACTTTTCACACTGATCTCGCCACCCTGATGCAAATCCACCAGATCCTTGGTGAGAGAGAGCCCGATACCCGTACCTTTTGTCTTAAACTTCCGATACTCACCCTCGTAAAAACGTTTGAAAAGATTTGGAATAGCTTCCGGAGCAATTCCCTGTCCGGTATTATTCACCCGTATGATGACCGAGTCATACTCGCTCTCCTCCCTCTTTATCACTCCCTGAATAATGACATGAATGCTCCCGCCCTCAAAATTATATTTAAAGGCGTTGGACAAGAGATTATAAATGATCTTATCGAGTTTGTCCGGATCAAACCATCCATAAATTGATTCGGGAAAGGACTCGACCTGCAGGTCGATCTGCTTACTGTCCGAAAGAGGTTTAAAATGATCGTTGCATAAGGAGATGATAAACTGCGCGACATCACCGTAAGACACCTTAAGTTTAAGGTTTCCGGTCTCCGCCTTACGGAATTCGAGTATCTGCTGTAGAAGGCGCATCAAACGGTTGATGTTCCGTTTCATTGTCTCGAAGGTGTCATCCTTGTCAGGATAGGTCTTCCTCAACTGGTCCACCGCACAGGACAACACGGTTAGTGGTGTGAGCAACTCATGGGAAATATTGGTGAAAAATTTTAGTTTACTTTGGTTCAGCTCGTCTATCTTGGCATGTTCCATCTCCTGAATTTTAAGTGCATTGGCCACTTTCATCCGGTTCGACAATACGTGATAGGCCAGATAAATCAAACCGATGACTATAAACACATAAATCAATTTGGCCCACCAGGTCTGGTAGAAAGCGGGTAATATTTCAATGATCAACTCTTTGGGCTGATCGTTCCAAAAGCCACTCTCATTGGATGCCTTCACACAAAACAGATATTTTCCCGGAGACAGATTGTTGTAATTGGCATAGCGATGGTTAGCATCCACATATTGCCATTCCGTATCAAAGCCCTTCAGCATAAACGAATAACGGTTTTTCTCCGCATTCGAAAACGAGAGTGCGGAGAACTCAATTCTAAAGTTATACTGATCGGGAAACAAACGTATCATGTCGGAATAATTGGGAAGATTGTCCGACATCTTCAGACGATCTTCGGACGGAAGTTCTTCGATCGATTTATTAAAAATCTTAATATCGGTGATCACCACGTTGGGGATATACCTGTCATCTTTAATACGCTCGGGATAGAAAGAGTTGAAACCACCGTATCCCCCGAAGAACATTTCGCCATGTCGGTTCTTGTAGAATGCCCCCCGGTTGAAAACATTATCCTCGAGTCCGTCGCTCGATGTAAATATCTTGATCTGCTGTTCTTTCGGCAAATTTGCATTATAACGTACCAGGCCATGGTTCGTACTTAGCCAGAGGTTATCAAAATTATCTTCAAGGATATTCATTATCACATCACCCGGAATCTCAGACACATTGCCGATGATTTCGAACAAATCTTTATCAGGATTATACCGGCTTAAGCCGCCGCCTTTGGTTCCGGCCCAGATAACACCGTTCCGGTCTTCAAAAACCTGCTGAATATTATTATTGTTTATCTTCCCATTCTCACGGTTATAGAGAGTAAACCGGATACTGGAAAGATCGTTCTTGTGTATAGTAGCCTGATAGACACCGTTGTTTTCGGTACCCAGCCATATCCTGTCTTTCTTATCCTGTATAATCGAAAGGACCGATGTGCGGCTATCTGTCTGAATGCCTTTCTTATTATAGGTATTGTGGTCTTCAATATCATAAATGATCAAACTGTCCTTATCATTGAACACGTTTATACCACGGGCTCCCACCCAGAGGTTATTGTCTTTGTCCATAAATAGTGTCGATATGCAATCGCTGACAAGGCTCGGAGTGTTCTTCAAACAAAGGTTCTGTACGGAAGTATCCTTCTCGCCCTCCGTGCGGATGATGTAAATTCCCGAATAGAAGGAGGTAGCCCATATACGGTCGTCATTTTTAAAACGATGAAAGGAGGAGATGGTCTTGATCTGTCGGTTCAGTTCGTCATTATTCGCATAGCTGGGGAAATGTATGTACTTATCCGATTTTCGGTCATATTTCACAATGCCGTTCAGCTTAGTTCCCAACCAGAAGATATCATCGGGATATTCGAACAGGGAAAAGACAGAATTGGTGTGATACTGTTCGGGCAGGTTGGCCAACGAATAGTTTTGTATCCGGTTCGGAGAGAGTTGCACCTTTTTCACCCCCGAACCATTGAATCCCAACCACATGATGCCCGACCGATCCCGATAAATAGAAGAAAGTTCGTAATCACTGAACTCACGGCCACTCTGCCTGTCATAACGCAAAAAGGCATCTTTCCTATTTATGTCGGTCAACACATTCAACCCATTGGGCGTACCCACCCAGATATATCCGTAGAGATTATCCTGTGAAATGGAATAGACGGTGTTATTGGACAAGCTGCCGGATTTTCCGGGATCATATTCATAGGTTACGTATTGACACTTATCGGGAGTATGAGCATTCACGATCCGTGTCAGTCCACACTCCCACGAACCGATCCAGATGTTTTTATCCCGGTCTTGAAACAAAGAGTACACCGAGTTACGTTCGTTCACACGGGGATAAGAGATAAAAAGGTTTTCGCGTACGGAATACCGGCAAAGGCCGTCGACCCATGTTCCGATCCAGATATCGCCCCGATCGTCTTCCAGAAGTGTCTTGATGTCGTTACCACAAATGGAATTGCCACTGCTGCCCGAATAATAGTGCTGGAAACTGTCGGTCTCCGGGATGTATTTGTTCAGCCCAAAGTTCGTGCCGACATAGATATCATTGTTCCTGGTCACCAATATCGCACACACCGTTTGGTTCGTCAATTTCCCTTTGGCAAAATGGCGGATCCGCCCCGTCTTCTTGTTCAATATATCCAGTCCGAATTGAGTTCCTATCCATAGGTTCTGTTCGGCATCCTCGGCGATACAGTTCACCCAATTATGTGTCAGCAAATCGGGATGACGGTAATCAGACTTAAAAGTACGTATCTGATACCCATCCCAGCGACAGAGACCGTCTCCACTTCCAAACCAGATATATCCTTCTTTATCCTGAAAAGTACAATAGATTTCCGGTGTAGAAAATCCCTGCGGGATAGAGATGCTTTCATATCGCAACCGAACATTCCGGGCGGCAAAGAGACCGGTTTCCATCCAAAGAAACAGGAAAAGAAGGCATAACAAGCGTGTTCTCATCTGATAAATTCTATTTCGTATGCATATTTACAAGAACAAAATTAATAAAATAATCATTCTCTGATATTTTTTTAACTCCCGGATAAAAAAATAGTATCAGGTAACCGGAGAGACTACCGGTATTTTTCTACCACCAAACCGATGGAAACCGGTTATTTACTAGGCGCAGGGGCCAACGGAATCTGGTAACATTTCATATTGGCAGACTTCACCCGCTCTTTATCCAGCTTAATGATTTTACGGTCGTATGTATAAAGCCCGTTTACCTCATTCTCCACATCCGTCCATTGAGTATAGACAGTGGCACTAAGTCCTTTAGCGATATAGCCGTAAATTTTATCCATGAACTCCACATACTCATTGGTAGCGGCAAGCTTCTTGTCCGGTTGATCTTTGTAATAATCATGCATGTACTTGCCATTATCGCTCCAAGAGTGACGGGGCACGAAATAGCCCAAAGCGCCATATTCGCCATTCACCGTGGCACGCTTGCTGCTTATCAGAGGAAGTGTTGGCGGCAAATAAGAATGATTATCTTTGATATGCCCTACCTCATAATCCACATGGGGAGTTTTTGCATCGATCCCACTGTTGCCCATTACCAGCCGCGAAGGATCAAGCGACATTACGTTTTCCGTGAGCCTGTCCACATCGTACAATCCCCAATGCTCATTAAATACGGTCCACATGATAATACTGGGGTGACTCCAATGTTGATACACCATATTACTCAGTTCCGTCTCAAATTGCACCTTATCCGTCTCAGAACGTGTAAGGTCTCCATTGCTGCAAGGCATGTCTTGCCATACCAATATACCGAGCTTATCGCAATGGTAATACCACCGTTGGGGTTCTATCTTCATATGTTTGCGTATCATATTAAATCCCCAATCCTTTATGTTTTCGATATCCCACCGCAAAGCGTCGTCGGACGGTGCAGTAAAGATGCCATCAGGCCAATATCCCTGATCGAGAGGGCCATGCTGGTAAAGCGGTTCACCGTTCAGACAGAGCCGAGGTATCTTATCGAATACTTCCACAGATATTTTACGCATTCCCGCATAACTTTCGATGCGGTCGACCACCTTTTTATCTTCATCCAGAAGCTCTATCTTCACATCATACAGATAAGGATCGGCAGGTGACCAGAGACGGGGAACGGACACATGCACTGGAATATCCCTAAGGGTCTCTCCCACGGCAGTGGCAACCACCACATCTTCCGCTTTGAAATTGACACGTACCGGACACTTACTCACTTCAGAAGAGGTCACTTTTACATCAAACCGGCTCTTATCAAGATCAGGAATAATTTTTATATCGGTTATGTAGGTTTCGGGTACTGCTTCCAGCCACACCGTCTGCCATATGCCGGAGTTCGGAGTGTAAAGGCACCATTGCGGATCGTCGTACCACGGACGCCATTGCTTGCCGATGGCAATCGGCTTGGTATCGGTGGGGTCGTAGACGGAAACAATAATTTCCTGTTCGCCTTTCGGAACGAGGTATTTGGTTATATCGAAACTAAACGCATCGAAACCTCCCTGATGCTTCCCCAAACAGTGCCCGTTGACGTAGACCGCAGCCTCCCAATCGACAGCTCCGAAATGAAGAAGCACCCGTTGTCCGCTCCAGTTTTGAGGTATCGCAACCTTTTTTCTGTACCATCCCCTGAAAGAGGAGAATTGTTGCCGTATCCCCGACAAAGGTGACTCCCATGGGAAAGGCACCAGTATTTCATCCGAAAGGCGTTTGTTGAATGGTACTTTATCCCCTTCGAACCCTTGTTGAAATTCCCAGATACCATTCAGGTTCCTCCACTCATCCCGTACCATCATGGGGCGGGGATATTCGGGAAGAACATTTTGCGGATCTATATTTTCGCTCCATGGTGTGAGCAACGGAGCATTTTTAACACCCCACTTTTTTGCCTGAACAGTACCTGCCAGCAGACAAAACAAAACGAATGCGATATATTGGGTTCTATGATTCATGATACGATCGGTTTATATTTTCTTAATCTGATTGCTTACTTACTTTCAATGGTGATTTTGGCTGCTTCCATGCCGGGAGTCGTTGCCGTCAGAGTGATTTCTCCGGCATCTGCGGTCGATTTCAGAATTACCAAGCACTTCCCTCTCCATGCTTTTCTCCGGGGTTGGGTATAACTTTCGAGACTGACCGGATTCGCATTTCCCACGCCGGCTATCACCGCAGGACCTTTCACCTCGAAGTCAATCAAATTCTCCGCATCGATGTCAAGCCTGTCGTAATCATCACGAAGCTCTACTGTCACATAACTTAAATCCTGATTATCCGCAAATATTGCATTCCGGTCTGCCGATAATTTTAAATGGGACGCTACAGCATTGGTTTCCAATGCAGAAAATACCTTTTTCCCGGCTTTATAACCTACGGCTTTTAGCTCGCCCGGTGCATAAGGAACCTGCCATGTTGCCATGTATTTACACTTCCGTCCCGTTTCTTTCATTCCCAAAGATTGGTTGTTCAAGAAGAGTTCGACACTGTCACACGACGAATAGCTTTCCACCTTCAAAGATTTATTTTCAAACCCGGGCCAGTTCCATTTGGCCACAAGGTCTTTATAATGCCAACGACTCCAATTAATGCGTTCGCGCTTCAAAGGTTCAAAGGATGAAACGGGAGAATGGACAAACAAAGAAACGACCGGTTCATCCGACCAGAATGCATCCCGATAGTAAGATTGGGGACGTTTCCAGCCACAAATGTCGATATCCCCGCAGTAGGCAAGCGTCCAGGGATATACGCTGTTACTTTGCGGATACCCGTGCCAACCGATGCTGGCCTCACCGATATAGTCTATCGCCGTCCATATGAAATCGCCTATCACAGCCGTATTGGCCTCTACATCCGCCCAGGCATCACAGGCATCGAAAGCATAAGACTCGGAGCCATATATCACACGTTTCGGATGATTACGGATGTCCATTGCATATTTCCCGACAGCATATCCGCCTACGGCATAATTATAGCCGCACACGTCGAGAACCTCCATAAAGGCGTTTAGTTCTTCACCCAGATTGTTGAGTCCTGCCGTCACAGGACGGGTAGGCTCTAACTCATGGATGTAGCTGGTCATCATCCGGGCATTATTGACCACCTCTTCCATCTGCATGGCGGGAATTTCATTTCCAATGCTCCACATGATAACAGAAGGGTGGTTGCGATCCCTTTTCAGCATAACCTCAACATCTTTTCTCCAATTCGTTTTATAATAAAGATGATAATCCTGCGGATTCTTACCGTGCTCCCACATATCGAAAGCTTCGTCGATAACAAGCAGCCCCAACCGGTCGCAGGCATTAAGAAAAGCAGTCGAAGGTGGGTTATGGGAGGCACGCACGGCATTGTATCCATTCGCTTTCATCAACTCCACTTTACGTTCTTCGGCCCGATCGTAAGCCTTCGCTCCCAAAGGCCCGTTGTCGTGATGGACACATCCGCCTTTCAGTTTCAGAGGCACACCGTTGAGAAGAAGCCCTTTTTGAGCATCCACGGATACGGAACGGATTCCAAAAGTACTTTTATATTCGTCTTCCAGATGGTTATTCGCATAAATCCGGGTAGTCACATTATACAGATAAGGGGTATCGGGCGACCAAAGTTGCGGCGACTCGATTTCCGTCTTCTGAGTGAATACATCGGTATTGCCGGCATTGATTTTCTTGTCGGCTTTTATGGAAGCCACCCGGTTACCTGCATCATCGGTAATAACCGTCTCGATCACAACATCGTTTCCCGACGGATAGTTGTTTACAATGGAGGTTTCCACAACCACCTCCGCCATTTCGCGGGTCACTGTGGGTGTAGTAATATAAGTGCCGTGAGTAATGATGTGCAACGGATTGGTTACTGTAAGCCACACGTGGCGATAAAGACCTGATCCGGCATACCAACGGCTGTTATTGCCCTCATTTTTCACCTGTACAGCAATCACATTGTCCTGATCGTAGGCGAGATAGTCGGTTATATCATACACAAACGGGGTGTATCCATAAGGATGATTGCCCAGATGTCGGCCGTTGATCCAGACATCGGTGTTCATATAAGCTCCTTCGAAATACAATTCGAAGTTTTTGTCTTTTTGCGAGGAGGGGACGAAGATGTTTTTGCGATACCATCCGATGCCCCCTTCCGTAAATCCACCGTTGATGCCCGACACGGCATCGGGTGAAAAGGGTGATCCGGTTCCCGGAATATCTTCTATACTAAAATCGTGCGGCAGATCGACGGTACGCCAGGAACTGTCGTCAAAACCGGGCTGCTCGGCATTAGCTTCTCCACGGTAAAACTTCCATCCGGAATCGAGGAGTTGCCTGCTTCTCGTGTTCTCCGATGTAAAATTGCCGCAGGAAACAAGAAGCAAACATGCGCATACATATACTATTATCTTTTTCATCATAACTTATAAATCTAATGGTTGGAGTATTTATCGTGCATCAACATCGCTTTTTACAGTAGCAAAACAGCTGACTCCGGAAAAAGGGGAAATGACCTCCGGCAACCTTCATCAATTGCCGGAGTTATCATATCCCAAAAACTGAAAACATCTTCCTATCTTAACCTAAAAAACCAGGAGCCATGACCGCCCTCTTTATTCCCCTAAAAACGTTTCCCTCTAAAAAATCAACTATCGTTATTCGCCCGCTATTTAAACCAATTGGATATCTGCATGTTCGATTGGGTAATTCTGGACTCATCAAACTTATTCACCTTCCGGTCATAGGTCATCAATCCGTTTACTTCCACTTCCACATCTGAGGTCTGTGTGTACACGGCAGCCGAAAGTCCTTTAGCTATGAGCGCTTTCAACATTTCGTTGTATTCCAGATAGGTATCCGTGGCCTGCTGTTCGGTCGTTATTTTCTTGTTGTCCCAATAGGCGTCCTCTTTTTCCGCTTTCCACAAATGGGTCTCGATGGTACGAAGTATGCCGCCATATTCTCCCACCACATTGATACGCTGCAAATCGAATAACGGCAATTTCGGGTCGGGATAATGGTGTATATCGAGTATATCGCCACACGCCCTGTGGTTGCCGCCACTTGCCGGATTCACCAAACGGGTGGGATCGTATTTCTTTGTCCATTCGGCAATAGTTTCCGTGTCATACTGCCCCCATGCCTCATTGAAGGGTGTCCATACCTGAATACAGGGATAAGGCATCAGATGGTCCATGATCTCTTTCCACTCCTTGCGATAAGTGGCATCGGATTCGGCCGAACGTTTCACTTCTTCGCCACCGTTATACACGAAAGGTTCCCACTTTGGATAGGCGTCTCCACTCGGCATATCCTGCCAAACAAGGATTCCCATCCGGTCACAATAGGTGTACCACCGGGCAGGCTCTACCTTTATGTGCTTACGGATCAGATTGAAGCCGAGCTCTTTTGTTTTCTGCACGTCATACAGCATTGCTTCGTCCGATGGCGGAGTATACAACCCGTCGGGCCACCATCCTTGGTCGAGAGGACCAAAATGAAAAATGTCTTTGTTGTTGAGCTGAAAACGCATGAAACCGTCTTTATCCCTTTGGGCAGATACCTTACGCATGGCAGCATAAGATTTTATACGGTCGGTTTCCTTACCATTATTATACAACACTACTTCGAGGTCATAGAGGTACGGGTTGTGGGTATCCCATAGTTTAGGAGATTTCACAGAAAGCAAAATCTCGCTTCCGGCAACCGCTTTACCACTGGCCACAATCTTCTTGCCGTCCTTGAGTATTGCTTCCACATAGGCGGCTTTCGAACCAGTGGTCCGAGTCTTCACCGTCAGCGTTTCCTTATCAATATCGGGCACTGTTGCCACTTGCTCGATGTGCTGTTCCCTGACCGGCTCCATCCACACCGTCTGCCAGATACCGCTTACCGGAGTGTACCATATGAGATGATTCTGAATCATCTGTTTTCCCACGGGCTGGAAAGAAGCAGTGGTAGGATCCCATACCTTTACCACCAGCTTCTGATTTCCTTTATCCTTCAAATAAGGAGTAATATCAAAAGAGAAAGGGGTAAATCCGCCGGTATGCGTACCGATCATTATATCATTGACGTAGACGTCCGCTTTCCAATCTACCGCCTCAAAGTTCAATTTGATATTTTTCCCTTTCCATTGGGAAGGAACGGAAAATTCCCGTTTGTACCAAAGTTCCTGATTTTCATCGATTCTTTTCATTACTCCTGAAAGGCTCGACTCTACACAGAAAGGAACCAGTATTTTACCGTCAAAAGCGGCAGGCTCGGTTTTTCCTTTAGGGAGGATGGCGTAATCCCAAAGTCCATTGAGGTTTTTCCAGTCGCCCCGTTCCATAATCGGACGCGGATACTCCTGCCACACGGCATCGGGATTCAATGCTTCTCCCCAGACTGTTTTCATCTCTTCGCCTTGGGGTTTCCACTGCGCGGATATGTTGATACTTAATAATAAAGAAAAGATTAATAAGATTTCTTTTTTCATATCTGTATTCTATTTAAAATATAACATCATAGTTTTTGCCATGCAGCAACTCTCATAAAAAACCATCGAAATGAACCAACGCAAAGATATGGCTTTGAATAATACAAAAGGATTATTATTTGTGCAAAAGGGGAAGCAGCAAAAACAAAGAGATTTTTTGAGGGATAAAAAATCTTCAAAAAGGGAGGAGATTTCTTCAAAACGCCTTTCCAGCCATTTTGAAAGGGGTAGAAATGATATAAACATCATGCCCGCCAACCGACCGGCAAACACGAATAACAGTACTCCTATCCACCGGCAACAGAGGGTGAAAAACGCTCCGCCTTTCTATGCACCGTGCAAACCCCTCCTAAGGATGGTGCTTAGGAGGGATAAGCACGGTGCTTACCGGCTGTATGGATAGTGCTCAAAGGAGACCGGCACCGTGCTTAGGGTTACCTTCACGTCGTTTCATTTTTCTTCCGCCACCATTTCCTTCCTGCAGGTCCGATGAATAGAGCAATCAAACAGGAAAGGGGGAATACAGTGGAGGGGATAGAAAACAAACCGAATACAAACGTTGAAAGTGCTTAAAATCACAATTTAAGTTAAACAGCAATACTCTCGTAACGGAAAAACCATACTTTGCAGTATTAAAACAAACCAAAGAAAAGAACCATATACGAGTAGCATTGATTGAAAATACAATTAACTGATTAAAATGAAAAAAAGTTTCTGCATAAGTATAGGACCTGTCTATTTATTGCTCGGCTTACTAATTCACCTGCACGCATATGCGGCTCCCGGCAAAGGAGCAGACCAGAGAACAATAGAAGCCTTTACAAAGTTACTTAAAGTGGAGGTGCCGTATGGATTCGTCATCGAGAACAATGAAACAGAAGGTTATCTTCCTTCCCACATAGAAGCCATCTTAAACGACGGAACAAAGCAATCTGTCCCGGTAGTCTGGAACAGGGGAACTTTCGAGGGAGACCAAAGGCCGGCCAGTTTCTACCGCTCGCACAAACCGGGTGTCTACGAAATTTATGGGACACCTCTCATTGACGACACATCACATCCGGACCTTACAAACCCTCAAAACCTAAAAGCAGTTCTGCAGGTCAACGTCGGCCCTTATAACGGTGCAAGGCCGGAAAACAGAAAGCTACCACCCCCCGCAGACGTTTCGACTTCTCCATGGGACAAAGGCGCAGGCAATCCACTCGTGCCCGGCTATTTCGCAGATACCCACTTGCTGATTCATAACGGCGTTTACTATTTCTACTCTTCAACCGACCAATACGTGAAATTTTTCGCCGACAACGGTCCGTTCGGGGTGTGGAAATCGAAAGACTTTGTCAACTGGGAATTTAAAACATTCACCTACCCGGACCAGTTTCCAAGCAACGACAATTGGCTTTGGGCTCCCATGGCCATTCAAGGGCCCGACGGAAAATTTTATCTCTATTATCAACGGGACATAACGGGAACCCATGTTGCCGTCTCCGACTCTCCGGAGGGACCGTGGAAAGCGGTGCGGGGGGCCGGACTAAACGATAATGCAGATGCCATCCACACCAAAGCTGCCTGGAACTATAAAGGAATGCACGATGCCGACGTGTTCCGCGATGACGACGGCAAATACTACCTGACGTTCAACGGACCGGGACAAAAAGGAATCTCCTCGGTGATATACGTCGGAGAACTTATTACCGACCCTGCGGATGCAGACTACATGTGTGGCTTTGTGAAAGAACCCACTATCGTGATGACCAAAGACGGTGACGGCGAACACGCCTCCGAAGCCGCTTCCCTCTATAAAAAAGACGGCATCTATTACCTCACCTACTCGGAAATGGGAGGGGAATACTATAACACCGTCTACCGGATGAGTACAAACATCTACGGCCCCTACGGAGAAGATTTCCATATTGCCCAACCGGCTCCAAGCCGGCAACTAAGAGGACCGGGGCATGGAATGATTTTCACCAACACGGATGGAAATGTCTATTTGCTACATCACCGTCAAGGTTATTCTCAGAACATCACTCCATACAACCCTGTGAACGAGTCGGGACGCCAGGTCGGCATCGAGCAACTCACATTCAATGCCAATGGCACTATTCAGGAGGTCATTCCGTCCTATGACGGCGTAAAGAACAAATATATGAGTCCCAAACTCGACTGGGAAGAGAATTTATCCGCTGCCTACGACGTCACCGCCACCGCTTCGGAAAACAGTGAATTGGCAACTTTAGCTTTCGACCAGAACAATGTCACCCAATGGGTAGCCAACTCTCTTGCTGGAGAGGAGCAATGGCTATGCGCCGATTTGGGTGCCGTTAAAGAGATCAACAGGACAGAGGTATTTGTGGAGTTTCCCACAAGATATTATGAATACAGAATCGAGTATTCTAAGGACGGAAAGAGATGGGAAAACTATGCCGACCATCGGAACAGCCGCGACCGGAACTCTCCCAAGAAAGATGAAAAAAGAGTAAAGGCCCGCTATATGAAATTGTTTATCGGCAATATCGAAGGAGACCACCGAATACACGATGGTAAACCGGTGGAAGATAAAGTGAGAGCCTGCATTTTCGAGTTCAACATCTACGGACCGGGGGAAAATTACTATGTGAGTAAATTCAAGAAAGGAAAAGACCGGGTGTCGCTCAAATTCAAAGGTACGCAAATACGGCTGTACGGAGATAAAAAATCTGCCTGGGGTAAAGAAACCGTATACATCGACGGGGTAAAGCAAAACCAGCCTGCCGACTTCACCGCCCGCACGGGAAACATTTCAAATGCACTGGTCTATGCAAGTCCGGCATTAAGCTATGGGAAACATACAATCGAAGTAGAAGGTGCCGCCTGCACCTTCACCCTAAAAAACGCCGAGATCATCAATCATGGCCCCGCACCCCAGTTAGTGGCTACTGTCGACGATGCGGTAACCCAAGGCGAACACCGTTTCATCTACACCGGAGAGCATTGGAAGACGGTATCGGATGATCCGGAAGCGCACAAGCGGACCCTGCACAGCTCCACTCGCCAAAGCGACTATGCCGAATTTACATTTGTCGGCAATCAGGTAGAACTTTACGGCCGGATCGGCACCGGAGACAAAGCATACATTTCGATCGACGGCAGCCCGTACGAGTATTTCAAAGTGAGATTCGATAACAACGAAGTGATAGATCAATACAAAGTCTATCAATCGCCCATGTTGCCCTACGGAAGGCATACCATAAAAATTACGACAAGGGGAGACCAGAACAAAATGCATCTGGACTTTGCCAAAGTGTATAAGAAGAGATAAAAGCCAGAAGATTAAAACGACCGGTTGCCCGCTACCGGAAAAAACACGAAAAAGCCGGCTCGTTTACAACCGGGCCGGCTTATTCATCCAATCAATTAAAAGATCTTACTGCAATCTAAAAGTAACAGGCACTGTGTATTTCACTCTAACCGATCTGGCTCCCTGAATACCCGGTTTCCATTTCGGCATTGCTTTAATCACACGAAGCGCCTCTTTATCCAGATAAGGATCTACACTGCGCACTACCACAGGATCGGTAATCGTTCCGTCTTTGTCAACCACAAATTGAATAATCACCCTCCCTTGGATCCCCTGTTCCTGGGGGACAACAGGATACTTAATATTCTTGTTAAGGTACTGTAACAAAGCCCCATTTCCACCCGGAAATTCCGGCATCTTTTCGGCCGTAACAAGAATTTCATCTTCGACTGGCTCGTTTTCTGTTTCTACAACAACCGGTCTGTATTTTATTTCAACCGGATCTTCAAAATCATCAAATCCCAAAACCACTGCATCTGCTTCCAGATCATCATCATCCACTATATTGAGCAATTCTGCCACTTTTACAACCGGTGGGGGCGGTGGTTCCAGCTTCTCTTCGGGATACGTGATAGGGAGAAGTGTCTCAACGAAAACGGGTTCATCGGCGAGCGAGCCGGTAGCAACTTTGATGTCATGCTGTGTCCATTCGAACGTAACGAACATGAAAGCAAGCACTACTACAAAACCCATAAGCAACCAAGTACCGCGTTGGTTCTCAATCGCTGCTCTTTTGGATTTCTTTACTTCCATAAAAAATGAATTTAAGTAATTAATAATAGAAAATATATATAGTATATACTATCTCTTGCTCAGATTACTTAACGCGCTTTTTTATTTACTGTGAATATAGCATTTTTACCGATAGACTGTTCATTCTCAAATGATTATTTAAGAAATAAGTGCGTTATTTTCTTAAAATTAAGCTAAAAGTAGTATCTTTGCCTACAGATGTACCAAACTTTGATTTTATGAAGACAAAAGATTCTGTCTGGAAAACCCTCAGCAGTGAATATATTTTCCGCCGTCCGTGGCTCACCGTACGCCGTGACGACATGGAATTGCCCAACGGCAACCGCATACCGGAATATTATATCCTCGAATATCCCGACTGGGTAAACATGATCGCAATAACCCGCGACGACCGTTTTATCTTTGTACGCCAGTACCGACCGGGAATTGCCCGGACCTGCTATGAATTGTGCGCCGGAGTATGCGAAACAGAAGACGCTTCACCGCTGGTCTCCGCACAACGCGAACTGCTGGAAGAGACCGGATATGGAAACGGAAACTGGCAGGAATACATGGTACTGTCGCCCAATCCCAGTACACATACCAACGTTACCTATTGTTTTTTAGCAACTGACGTGGAACCCATAGCCCCACAGCATCTGGAAGATACGGAAGACCTGACGGTACACCTGCTCACACTGGAAGAGGTGAAACAACTACTATTGAACAATGAAATAATGCAATCACTGCACGCCGCCCCGCTCTGGAGATACATGGCAGAAAAGCGGCTCATCTAAACATTCTCAACTAACATCGGATATGAAAAAAACAACGACGATTCTACTCCTGCTTTTCCTGCTGTCATGCCGGGTGATGGGACAAATCGACTATCTGGAACCTATAAAGGATTACACCAAATATAAAGACGAATTAAGCGGATATTATTGCAACGTATTCTCGCTATTGAACACCGGACTGACCAAACAGCCTTACGCACAATATACCGCCTTGCCCTCTTTCTCACCGGAATACACCGTATCGACAGAAGTACAAGGTGGCAAATATTACCTTGTTTCGAACACACTGTCGCAAAATAGCTGGCAAGCAGAAAGGAACCAAATTAAAGTAAACAGGAAATCCGTGGCAATAAGCAAAGCACTCTATCAGGCATTTGGTGAACTTCTGCAACTAACCACCGGGCAGATACAAGATATGGACGGTTCGACCACCGGACTGGACGGAACCACTTATTATTTTAGCGCCACAAACGATAAGGGAAAAGTAATGACAGGAAAAAAATGGTCACCGGATAGTGCTACGCTGATGGGCCGTCTGGTGCAGATCTGCGAATCGGCCTATGCCTTATCCACAGGAAAAGAGGTTCCGGAAAGTATGATTATAAAAGACACTCAAACATTGCTAAAAGATTTGCGCGACCGAAACAAAGCATTTCCCGATGAATACAAACAACCGAAATATTCGGGTATCTTTCCTGCCGGGCTGTGGCAAAGTATCGAATCCGGAAAAGAACTGGAAGCGATACCGCAATTTCCGGAGGGTACTCCGGAAACTTATGCGGCAAAGCACATGACCTACCCGCCTTCTCTACTGGAGAAATCAATCAAAGGATATGCCCTCTGCCAGTTTACAGTAAGCAGGGAAGGTAATGTGACAAATGCACATATCTTGCAATACTCGCATCCGGAATTCGCAGAAGAGGCACTGAGAATAGTCAAGGGCATGCCCAAATATCTGCCGGCAATGTCAGAAAGCCGACCGGTGGCATGCAACTATGTGCTCTATATACCTTTCAGACCATCGGTAGCACAAAAACAGTAACAGCTAAAACGTCACAATTTATCATCAAGAAGCAATGTTACAAATTTGTTTCTCGTAGAGTTTCGAACCGTTCCTCTACGAGGAACAGTCCGAAACTCTACGAGAAATAGATCGAAACTCCATGTCGAAAAAGTAAAGATTATAATCCATTATTTATCAACTAATTATACATTTCAATTAATATTCAACATTTGTAATTATATATAACCAACATTTTTCCTCAACTTCATACTGTTACAAAAAGACCGATCGTTTTATAATGTTAAATTTATCCGGTTTATGCAGTCTTTACTATTTTTATGTATCATATTTATAATATTGTCGTGATACATACATGGATAGAACTGATTTTGTAGATTTGTGCAAAAAAGGAGATGAGCAGGCTCTAAACTCGCTCTACAATACTTATTCGGGGAAGATGATGAAGATATGCCTTCGTTATGTGCCCGACAAGCAAATTGCACAAGACCTGCTTCATGATGGTTTCATTGTTATTTTTAGTTCTATCGGCTCTTTGCGTAATCCTGAAAGGCTGGAAAGCTGGATGGGAGTCATAATGAAGAACACAGTACTCCGGTATCTCAATCAAAGTAATTCTACTTACACCGTTCCTTTATCCGAAATGTGCGAAGAAGACGAACCGGCAGACAATCCTTTAGTGACGGAGTTCATATCGTACGACCGAATGATGGAACTGGTGGAACGCTTGCCGGAAGGATACTCAAAAGTTTTCAAACTGGCAGTGCTCGAAGGATTATCCCACAAAGAAATAGGCGATCTACTGAATATAGCCCCTCATTCATCATCTTCTCAACTGCATCGCGCAAAAGCCCTGCTAAAAAAGATGATCGTCAATTACCGCTTGATTCTCATCCTGTTGTTACTGTTCTTCATTCCATTGTTCAACTTTCATGATCATTGGAAAAAACAAAACTGTCTGTCGAAATTGGTAATACGCCAAACAAAAGCAGAGAAAAAGCAGGAGACCAAACAGACAGATTCCTCGGAACAGCCTGTTCGCCACAAAGATAAATACCGGCAACTACCCGATATGGCCATTACTCCTCCGCCGGTATATACTGAGCCACTTCCATCTACCCTGCCTATAAGTGAACTTACGGCAAGCATACCTTTACCATCGTCCGATTCGAAATTACCGGACGCAACGATCTCCGGTACATATCCGATAGAAAAGATTGTACCCCACCAGCGTACCCGGAAAACCGGGAAATGGAAACTTATGTTAGCAGGATCGGTAGGCCCGCAATTAGCACAGAATCTATACAAATTGATCGCGACCCCTCATGATGATGAAGTAGGTGCAGACTTCCCCCAACAAGTAGGCACTTGGGAAGAATATTATGCTTATCTGAACACCCGTTACCAAGAGGGAACTTTAGGAGACTCGCTTACCCTGATGAAAATTGCCGAAAACAATCAGGGAAGGATTGTAGAATACCAACATCATGATTCTCCGATTACAATCGGACTTGCCATAAATAAAAAGCTAAACAGTCGTTGGAGTCTCGAAACGGGATTGCAATATACCTTTTTGAAATCGGACTTCAGTACGGGAGAAGAATACCGCATCCAGGAAAAACAAAAGCTCCATTATATAGGCATTCCACTACGTGCCTCCTACCGTTGGGGAAATTTCAAAAAACTTTCATTCTACTCTACGGCCGGCATACAGGTAGATATTCCTCTGAAAGGAACGCTCCACACCTTTTCGCACATGATGGACAGCGCATCAGTCAACATTGACAACCGTTCACTGAGCGTACCTCTCCAATGGTCGATCAATGCAAGTGTGGGTGCGCAATATCATTTCACTCCTCACACCAGCTTTTACGTAGAGCCTACTCTCAATTATTACATTCCCGACGGAAGCGGACTACGCACCATCCGAAAAGAACATCCGGTGACCTTCACCATCCCTATCGGGATACGTTTTAGCTGGTAAAGAGTTGAATAAAAAAGAAAGAAATTCTCCGTAAAATCATTTGGGCATGCAGTCTTTTGCCGGAAAGATTATCTTACTTATAGATAATAAAAAAGAATGAATGCGTATACCATGAAAAATAAAAAGCAAGCGAAGAATAGCATTAAAAAACTCTCGATACTGATACCTGCTTACAACGAATCTAAAACAATCGTCGGAATTTTAGAAAAGATCATACGTGTGGATTTACCCGAAACCATTAAAAAAGAAATCATCATCATCGATGATTGCTCTACCGATCACACAGACGAGAAAGTGGCACAGGTAATGAAATCGCATTCCGAGATGTACATCAAATATATCAGGCTCAAAGAAAACAGAGGAAAAGGATATGCCGTACGAACCGGAATTACCAATGCCACAGGCGAGATTATCATCGTACAAGATGCCGATTTAGAATACGATCCCAATGATTATTCAATCTTATTGCAACCTATTTTATCGGGAAAGTACAAGATCGTGTACGGCTCCAGACTCTTAAACAGAAATAATAAATATTCGTATCACAGTTTCTATTGGGGCGGCAGACTGATTTCCTTGATTACAAGTCTGCTTTTCTCCTGCAAAATTACCGATGAACCTACTTGCTACAAAATGTTCGATGCATCTGTGTTGAAATCTATCCCGCTTACCTATGACCGGTTCGGATTCTGTCCCGAAATTACCGCAAAGGCACGCAGATGCGGCTACGCTATAAAAGAAGTTCCGATAAATTATTATCCACGTTCCAAGCAAGAGGGAAAAAAGATTAAATGGTGTGATGGGGTTGAAGCAATCTGCATTCTATTCAAATTCCGATTCCACAACAAGTGGCAACCGATGCAATACAGAAACATGCGTAAAGCAAACACCGCTTACCAATCACGGCCTGTGACAAACAGAAGAAGGCTTCTAAAAAATGTATCCTTTTTAATCCTTGCCGCACTTTTAGTATTTTATGCATTCTCCAAACAACCCGGATATCACTGGGTGTATTTTAACTTACTCAGGGGCAATATGGAAACAATCAAAAAGTATCCCAAACTGACTTTTGAACAGAAAATGCAGATGAAACTCGGCACCAGCTATGAATATCTCTTATACCTTAAACAGGCAACACCGGAAAATGCCGTTATTCTTTATCCCGACTCAAAAGATTTCCGTGAGAAAGGCAGCCCATTCACCCAAAACATCGATAACAAAATCTACGCCACCCGTTTCCTGTATCCCCGTAAATTAATATTGGAAAGTGAACGGAAAACCGGCAAATATAAGAATGAAATAACCCATGTTGCCATCGTAAACGGAAAAGGAATGGAAAAATTGCCTTATCCGGTCGATACAGAATTTCAGCACGGCGTATTACCTCTAAAACCTCAAACCAAATAATAACATATGCTTATCTTAGGAATAATTATCCTATTCATAATAGGATTTCTCACGATCCATCTTATTTCGATCCGGTTTTCTACAAGTGAAAAAGCAGGCCTTGCCTTTCCCGTCGGACTGGGACTGGAAACCATGATGATGGCTCTGATTGATCTGTCGGGGATTCCACTAACCGCCACAAGTATATTGACAGCCGGTCTCTTTCTGATTATCATCTTATCGGTTCCGCTATATCTGCGGAAAGAAGAGCTTATGGCATACTACAAGCAACCCCTTTCTTTCAAATTATCTGATTATAATCTTATCTGGCTCTTCTTCATTGCGCTTATTGTGTATCTGGAATATATGAATTTTTCCAAATGCATCTATTTCCCGACCTACGATAGGGACAGCCTTGCCGGATTCGACACCATAGGCTATGTAATAGCACAGGAACATACATTGAAAGGATTAAGTTTATTCCAGGCAGATTATATGCCACAAATTCACAATGCAGGAAGCTATATCGTATATGCACCGATGGTCCAATTAAGCTATGCATTCGTATATCTATTGGGAGCGGAAACCTCAAAACTTATTCCGGCATTGATATACCTGTCCTTTCTGATAGCATTCTATGGCTGCATGAAACGCGTCATAAACAAGACAGGTTCCGCCATTGCCGTATTTTTCATGATGATTACCCCGGAGATGTTTGCCTTTTCATCACTGTCAGCCACGAATGTCATTCATGCCGTCAGTGCATCATTGGGAATTATTTATATAGCTATCTGGTTTAAATACAGAGAAAAAAAAGACTTATATCTCGGTGCCTTATCACTGGGGCTGAATATCTGGACCCGCACGGATGGAATCGTGTTTATTCTGGCTGCATTATTCGTTATTACGATAGATGCAATAATAAAGAAAACATGGAAAAGTCCGATGCCTGTACTTTTTTCTTTCATTCCAGCTTTATTATGGATACTTTTTGAGAAGCTGGCCAATTTATATGCAGAAAGCATCGCAATACTTCACCCTTATTGGGATGCGGACAAAGCCGGTATCATCTGGCAATACATGAAACTACATTTTATGAATACGACTTATTACGGTTGGACCTTTACTTTCCTATCACTATCACTCATACTGAACAGTTGGTATTTAATAAAAAAGAGAGATAATCTCCCGATACTGATGATGATCCTAATTTCGTCTGCTTTATATATGATTGCTCTCTACCAAATCGACTACAAGTGGGACAGTATCCAAAATGTTCTGGCATATTCGGCTAAACGATTCCTGTTTTGTTTTGTACCTATGGCCTGGTTTTACGCCATGTCGAACAATTGGATCAGGCAAATTTTGAAAAAACTGGAATAACCAAAACAAAGCAATATTCCGGAGATATATGAAGAAAAACATTAACGTAAAGATAACGTTACGATAACATACTATGATACAAGGCTATCCTATCTTTGCAACATCGAAAGAAACAAAAATCGAATATAAACCATAAAAACAAGAGCCATATGAAAGCTTTAGTAGTATCAGTAGTAATCGTAATGACAACCGTATTCAATGCATTCAGTAACGGAAATCTCACCCAGTTTGCTTATAACACCACTACAGACGGAGAAAAAGTAGAAAGTCAGACCGTATATACAGTGGAAAACGAAAAGTATCTCCAACAATATCTGAAGTACAACTATACCTATGACAATAAAGGAAATGTATCGCAGAAAGAGGTTCTGAAATGGAATGAGATCACAAAAGTTTTCGAAAAGCAATATTGCCTGAATATTACGTACAATGCGCAGGAAACAAGCATCGAATACACCGCATGGGATAACAAAACAGGGGCATACTCCGATTCCAGAGCCAAAGCCGTGTATCAGACTACGAATGCCGGACAAGGCTTTAATTATCTGAGCTACGAGTGGAATAAGAAAGAAAATAACTGGAATTTAGCGAAAGAACACGCCATCCTTTATGGAAACAACGCCCTGATGGCCGACAAATAAATAAATTCTCTCTCTATAAAAACTCTAACAAAAAATACGGCTGCGAAAGGTTTGCCCCTCGCAGCCGTATTACATATGTACCCGTTTCGTATTCTCTTATTTCGCACTTGCCAGAAGACGGGTCATACCACCACTATTCAAATCATAAGTGCTCTTTTCCGTATTCTTATCGAAAGAATTGCTCTTTGTATTCCAGAGGGCATAATTCATTTCTACGGCATCGGAATGATAGGACACATTCAGTTTGAAATAAGGAGTCCAGCATGCTTTTACACTGTCCCACTTGGCAGCTTCCTTACAGACCACCCGGTTCTCGGAATCATAAGTATACGTGTAGCGGAGGTGGCGGAACAGATGACCGTCTTCATTACGATAGATCGTTTTAGCTACCAACTGCTCACCGTTCATCTCATCATTCTTCACATAATTGGTGGGATTACCTGCATTTGCACTCATTACACTTGCCATTACCACTACTACCATTACCACTGCTTTGAAAAATACATTTGTCTTCATAATCGTTATTTTTTTATTGTTATTATTTCCTCTGACTATCGGCGGAGGGTTTTATCAACCGCCTTCGCTTTTATATAGTCAAGAGCTGTGCCAAAATCATAAACAACTGATTATCAGAAAATATTTATTTTAAGGATACGTTCGTTTCCGAACAGGTGTCCGCACAGAAACGAACAATGGAGATGAAATATGCCACGTTAACGTAAAAATAACGTTGAAATAACATTCTTCTCTGCAAGCATCGTTCTGTGAAACTACATTCTGCCAAACTCACATTTACCATTATATACCAGCGAACACCCCTCTCCATGTTTAAGCCGGTACCCGCTACCACTCGGGATATAATGAAGACAGTTTTTTGCCAACTCCCAGCCTTCAGAACCATATCCGCTTTTGGGACGCCCCGTCCGTCCGTTGGCAATTCCTCCGAGAACCAGGCCGATAATAGCAAAAAAGACAAGAAACTTAAATACACTCAAAGCCGTAAGAAGAATAGCGAACGTACCCAAAGGAATGAATAGGATCACCATTAACGCAAATAGCGGATAACGCCTTAACTGCACTGCCGAGATTATTACTTGTAGCACTTGTGTTCCGAGTAAAGCGTAGATCAGCCACATATTTTCCTCATCACTCAACCCACCCGAAAATAACGCATAAACGAACATGACAAGAGCAATAACTGTGAAAAGTATAACTCCGATCGAAGTATTAAAATCACGGCTTTCGGTTTTCATTTCAGCCAATAAGCTGAAGAACAGATTAAATTCCACAAAAACCACCCCAAGCGTCACAAGGGTAAACAATATAGCTTTGAGCCATCCGACCTGCTCGGGTTCACAGAACCAAAAGTCATTTCCTAACAGGGCAATATAGACCACCTCAATCAGGAAAACAAACGTAAGTATCAGATATTTTACCGCTAATGCAAGCCTGGGAGTATTTGTCAACAGGAGAGAAAGTAAAAAATAAAGCACTATTCCGCCCAGCACCAACCACGGGAACCAAACCTCACTATCTATATGCCTGCCTATTGTTCTGGTAACCGTTTTGGTAATCTTCTCTTGTATTACACCAAATTTTTCTATCAGATCGGGCTCATAATCAGAAAGATCGACTTCATTAGCATAAGTACTGCTGCTAAAATCTTTTTGTGTCATATAATAAGTATAGTCGACCTTATCAACCCCCGTAATTTTTCCTCTGCGGTTATACTTATGCACATACTTTGTCACACCGACTTCCACCCATTGCCGGGAACGGGGCCCCATAACTTGAAAAACAGCATTGGACTTCAGCGTATCAGCCACTTTACTTTGTATATTCGGACGTTCTCGAAGCAGAATCTCCTTTCCTTCGGTCACTTTATACTCGCACGCTGTCGCTGCTTCAAAGCTTGCCCTCTCGGCATACCGTGGCACAAAAACGGCCTCATAATCTTGAATCCCCTTATATTCATCTACTACTATCGTTTTTATAATTTCAACTTTTACCCATTTAGGATCACTGTTATCAATCATATACAGGGTATTTACAGGCCCGGAACCGACCGTATCCGTTACAGGCTGATCCATACCGGGAGGCTCACGGAGATAGACATGATCCTTTGGTAATACATCATGTCGGACATAGGGATAAGTCTGGCAATAGGCCAATACGGAAAAGTGTAAAGTAAAAACAAGAAAGAGAGCCCGCTTTAAATTTCGGTGAAGTGTCCGTGTTGTAATTTGCGAATACAAAGAGAGTGCAGCAACAACGACTGCTCCAATTGAGAAAGTCCTTACTGTCTCCATCGTTTAACTTTTGGTTAGTATAATAAATTGATAGATAATAGTTTAATCACATTCAAATATAACAAAGATTGCGAAGAAAACAAAACATCCTGTATTTCTACGAGATTTTAAAGCATCGCATAAAACAACTCTGCACACAATCGCTCAAAGAGACTATGTACTCAAGAAAACAAAAAATTGAAAGTCCTATGGAGAAAGTACATCGTGCTGAAGACTATTTCAGAAAAGTTATTTATGACAAATTGCATTTTTATTATATTTGCAAAACTTGAACGTTTTCATGACACATGACATCCATAACCTTTAAGAAAATAAAAGTAAACGCAGAGCTATAAATGAAACCAGAAATCTATCATACACTCGACAAGTTAGGCATTGATTACACAAGCCTTGAACATTCTCCCATTATGACAATGGAGGAAGGCACGATGATAGCACAAAAGTTAAACGTTACACCATGCAAGAATCTGTTTTTGGTAAACAAACAAAAAGAATATTTTCTACTTCTACTTTCGGAGAACAAAAAATTATCAGCGAAAAGCATCGCTAAACAAATAGATAGTTCACATCTTTCTTTCGCTTCCGATGAAGACATGAAAAGACTTCTTTCCACAACACCCGGAGCTGTTAGTATTCTTGGGCTTATTTATGACAATACGAATAAAGTAAAGCTACTGATAGATAAAGAAATCATGAGAACTGACTATATAGGTTGCCACCCATGCGAAAACACTTACAGTCTAAAATTAAAAACAAAAGATATATTAGACATTTTCCTTCCTGCAATCGGTCACGCAGATTTTGAAGAAATAGATACGGATTAAGCATTCACTTTCGATGTTTTTTTACAGAGAATTTTGCTTGCACAATAAAGAAGGAAATAATGAATTACATAGAAACAGAACGATTAATCTTACAACCATTCACAGAAAAACGTAAATAGTTTTCACGGATCATCAAATAGTATACAGTGGGAATATCCCACGTCGGATTTTAACATTGTTAATTCCCGTTTTCAACATATCGTTCCTTTCTCCACAAAACATAGGTTCTTTGTTTGCAAAGGAGCCTATTCCTGCTGACAAGAACACGCGTTTAACACAGCATTAAACACGTATTCTTACAAGCTAAGAATATCGGTTTATTTGGTTACAAAACGAACAACTAAGTCGCTGATATACAACATTTAGTATCATCTACATCTGTATTTCTGTATGGAATGCCTCTCATCGGTTCCAAAAACAGTTCCTGCCTGTACTTATCAAATTAACAACTTCAGTTGTACGTTTCTTCTAACGTCCTAATGTATACTAAGTTATTTTTTATCATTACTAAATGACGCTCTCCAACAAACAAAATGAAAATTTTTTGCCATAATATTTTTGAAGCACTCAGAAGTTTCGTATTTTAACCTTGGGATGTATTTCACTTGTATGTATATGATGGTAGGTAATCAACAAACCATAGAAAATAAAACGAAAGACTCCCAAAATTAGAGTAAAATAAACTTTTAGACAGAGGATAAGTCTCTATTTGAATATTATTTAGGCAAACAAGAGTAGCCCGTTTTGAACAAGAACGGCAACAAGGAATATTACGAAAATAATAAGCTATAAGATAGATCCCATCCTACGGTAAACAACTTTCAAAAAAGTCGGGAAGTAATTGAAGACTAAAGGACTAAACGAACTGGGAAAGAGAATGTATTTCCTTCTGTCTGTCAGTTTTTTAATTTATTCTCTAATGTCAGATTATTTGTTAGTCCATAGAGTTACTTTCGTTATATAATATGGAATATTGTTTTTTCTTTTATAAATAACAATCCACATTATTGCCATTACTACCGTTAAAATACGAAAAACATTAGTCGTGATATCCCCAACAGCCTCATTATCAGCAATAGCAAAAGAACTCCACGCGAAATTCATAAACATATGCAAAAAGATGCTACACCACAGATTATACTTACACTCTATAAATATCCAGCCGAAGAGCAGACTTCCCAATCCGGTAACGAGTCCTGCCATTATAGAAGATACAATATCAGTCCCTTCGTATAAATGTCCACATCCAAAAATCACAGTAACAATTAAACCGGCAAGAATGAATCCCCATTTTGCATATCTAAAAAGCTGTCCTAACAGAAATCCTCGAAAAAAAAGCTCCTCAAAAAAAGCGCCTATAACCACTATATTGAATAACTTCATAAGAGAAATAGAATCATCCCAAGTTCCCCAAATGAGAGAATATAGGAGCATAGGCGAAACACTCAACAGAGCTAATTTCACTCCTGTAAAGAACCCTTTATCTAATCCTATTGTTTGGAAAAGTTTTTGGCACGATCCATTCAGACTCACTATCTGAATATTATCAATTTCTTTGAAAGGAGGGCAACCAATGCAGCGGCGGAATCGTTCAATGCTAAGATCAAAGCGTTTAGGGCACAGTTCAGAGGCGTAAAAGATAAGGCTTTCTTTTTATATAGACTGAAAATGTTGTATGCTTAAAAAAGAAAATCCCTCAGGTTTTTACGTTGATCCCATTTAATCTATCAGCAAACCAACAAGTTACGAGGGGTAGAAAAGAAAAACGGAGAGAGTTTTTCAACTTTCTCCGCTTCAGTACCCAGACCCGGTACAAGGCATAGAAATCATAGGAAAACAAAAGAATTTATCTTCCTTATTATCAATAATTTGCATATTTCCTATTTTCTCTATTTTTGCCATATTTTGCCCATTTTCCGTTATTCAGTACACTTTTAGTACACTTTGAAATATCATTTTCTTTTGTACCTTTGCAATATCGGAAAACAAAAGAAAATCAACTATTTAGCGTAATCGCCCGGTTATGGTACCTAAATCGGGATAAAACCTCTAAACAATGGCAAAGTTAGAAAATAAAACGAAAGAAAACCCCAAGTTAGAGCAAAATAAGCTCTCGGATGGTAGAATCAGCCTTTACTTAGAGTATTATTTAGGTAGAGAGGAAAAGCCCGTATTAGATGAAAACGGCAATCAAGTGTACTATGATAGTGGAAAGATGCAAGGTAAGCCCAAGTTTGCAGTAAAGCACAACAGGCGAAAAGAAAACCTTAGTCTGTATCTGATAGATAAGCCCCGTACCCCTGCGGAACGCCAGCAGAACAAAGAAACATTGGAGCTTGCCACAAAGATACGTGCGGAGCGTGAGCAAGAATTTAAAGAAAGTATGTTGGGCTATCGGTTGAAAAAAGATAGAACGGTCAATTTCTTAGACTATTTCCAAGCCTATATCAACAGTTATACCAAGAAAGATATTCGCATGGTACAAATTGCGCTTAGCCGTTTTAAGGACTTCTTAAAAGAGCAATACCCCATGAATGAGTTTAGTATCAAACCGGAACTTATCACCAAAGAAATGATGGAGCAGTTTGTAGCCTATTTGCAATCCCGAAGTGTGGGTGAAGGTGCTAAAAGCATTTACCAGCGTTTCAAGAAAGTTATTCGATATGCGATTGACCACGATGTAATGTTGAAAGACCCATGTAAAAGTGTTACCTGTAAAGTGGATAGCCAAATGCTTCGAAAAGATGTTCTTTCTCCCGAAGAAATACAAAAGTTGGCGGCTTGCCATTATGACAACGAGAACCCGAATGTCAGACGAGCTTTTATCTTCTGTTTATACAGTGGTTTGCGTTTCTGTGATGTAAAAGACCTTACCTATAAAAATGTAGATTACGCTAATCGGTTATTAAAGTTTGAACAAAGCAAGACAAAGGGACATTCTGCCAGTAGTGGTGTGGTTATTCCCCTGAATGATGGTCTATTGTCTATCATTGGTGAAGCTCCGGCAGATAAAAACTGTTTGATATTCGATTTACCTACTTACGAAAGTTGCTGTAAATCAGTAAAGCGTTGGGTAAAGAGAGCCGGGATAGACAAACATATAAGCTGGCATTGTGCCCGGCATTCGTTTGCCGTGAACATCCTGAACAATGGGGCTAATATCAAAACCGTAGCCAGCCTTTTAGGGCATAGCGGATTGAAGCATACGGAGAAGTACACCCGTGCGGTGGATAAATTGAAAGAGGAAGCAATAAACAGCTTGCCGGAACTAAAGTTTTAACCATAAAAGACTTATCTTTGTAACTATGAACTTTGAAGCATTAGTAAAACATATCAGCACGATACAGAACACGTTGCAGGCACAAGCCGCACACGCTGTAAACCTTGCCCTTACTTCCCGTAACTGGCTTATGGGGTGCTATATCGTAGAATTTGAGCAGAACGGAGAAGACCGTGCCGCCTACGGTGAACAACTGTTGAAGAAGCTGGAACAACAACTGAAAACAAAAGGTCTGAATGAACGTAGATTCCGTGAATTTAGGCGGTTATATCTTGTTTATCCACAGCTAAAAGAACAGATATTGCACTACATAATGTCAGGAAATGAAATTCGGCACACACTGTCCGCCGAATTCACAGAACCAATTCGGCACACGGTGTGTGCCGAATTACATACAGCAGACAATCAGATTAATAACTGGAATATACCTGCCGAAAAGTTGTTTAACAGGCTACCATATTCTCACTTAAAATTTATATCCAAAATTGAAAACCCAGTTAAACGTGCTTTTTATGAAATGGAAACAATGAGGGGCTGTTGGTCTGCAAGAGAATTGGAGCGACAAATCGCATCTTTATATTACGAACGTTGCGGACTATCCAATAACAAAGAAGCCCTCTCCGCCTTAGTCCAGCAACAAGCAACCCTATTGCAACCCAAAGATATTATCAACACCCCTGTTACTTTGGAGTTCTTAGGACTAAACGACCGTGCACTAGTAACGGAAAACGATTTGGAACAATCTATTCTTGACAACCTGCAACACTTTCTATTAGAAATGGGACATGGCTTTTGCTTTGAAGCCCGGCAAAAACGCATCTTGATTGATGAAGATTATTTTTTTGCCGACCTTGTGTTCTATCACCGTATTTTGAAATGTCATGTTATTGTGGAATTAAAGATAGACAAGTTCCGCCATGAGTATGCTTCGCAACTAAATATGTATCTGAACTATTTCAAAGCGGAAGTAATGCAACCGGATGATAATCCGCCTATCGGTATTCTGCTTTGTACTGAAAAGGGTGATACATTAGTGAAGTATGCCACTGCTGGATTAGACCCGAATATCTTTGTACAGAAATACATGATAGAGCTTCCAACCGAAGAAGAAATACAGGAATTTATTTCTTGTCAGAACTATTAAAAAGAATATCCACATATGATACAAGCTTATTTTTCAAATATAAGAAACATAATTCTTAATGAAATACACAACTCTAAAAGAGATATATCAATAGCCGTTGCATGGTTTACTCAACGAGATTTATTTAACGCTATAATTGGAGCTATAGATAGAGGTGTAAATGTTTCGCTTATCCTCATTAATGATATTATCAATCGCAATGAATATGGTCTTGATTTTTCATTATATCTTCAAAAGGGGGGTAAATTATGTTTTGTTGATAGCAAAAAAGTTCTAATGCACAACAAGTTCTGTTTGTTCGATGGTCATCTTTTAATAACAGGATCGTATAATTGGACATATGCAGCAGAACAAAGAAATGCAGAAAATATAATAACCACGGATGAATTAAATGTATGTAATGATTACACAAATTACTTTACTAATCTTTGGAATGGGCTAACAGAAGTAACTGAATATTCTCGCATACGTTTATCAGATATAGTGGAAGATAATTTTCTTCAAGAATATGACGACATTATCGAAGAGTATAAAAGCATGGAAAATAGCAATCTTATTTCACCAGAAACTTTAAAGACCGTTTATGATTTAAAAAATAATATTGCTATAACTAAATTAGCAACAGTCGTATCACAAGACAAACGCCATAACCCAACATTAAAATTGAACGTAGGAATGAGGTGTCGCATTAATAATATTGATAATAGGACATTAAACATTATAAAACAAGGTCAAACTTTACCGTTTACAAATACAGTTGATACTTGTACTGTAGTAGACAATCAAGAATGTATTGTTTGCGATATTTTATTTGGCAATAATGATAATGCAGACAACAATAAACCATTATTAAAGATTCGATTAGAGAACTTACCAAAACTGAAAGCTGGTCAAGTAAAACTCAAGACCAAAGTTACGATAGATACCAATGGGTATATGCATGTCGAATTCGTTTGTATCAATACAGGAATAGCAAAAGAAGCAGTATATAACTTCCCTGACATAATCAATTATTAAAGTTATAAGGGAATAATAACTTCAATGTTATTTTTGAAAGACCATGCATTAGTGACGGGAAACAACTTGGAACAATCTATTTTTGAGGGGAATGTGTCAAAACTGGCACATTCCCCTCAAACGACTAAGCATAGCATACACTTTATCATCAAAAGTACACTGGCAAAAAGAAAAGCAGAAATCAGTTTCTCTTCGTAAGCATATATATCACTGTCAATAGAAATAGGTTTAGTCCATTTTGGATATATAGACAAAGGTATGAACTAAATGTACTGCCAAGCCAGCTATCCAAACATTCAATCCTATGCAAATTGAAGCATTTCCTTCATGGTCTGTGGTAGAAAAAAGGAATCATAAATATGAATTTGCAGAAAAAATTGAGCCTTCTTGCTCTATCATATATATTGAAAATCCTAGCTTCAATAAAGAGCAGTCTCAAAAATATGCTATAGAAATATTGCAAGATTTTATCCAAAACAAACTTCAATATACATCCAAGAAGGTTGTGTAAATTAAACTGTGTCATGCTCTATTCTCATTCAATCTCATCGGTCGGGGAACGGCCAGCGCCAAGGGGCGGGACCACCCGTCCCGACGAGTGTAAAATTACAACAATTTAAACCTGTCTCCAAATTTTATCGCCAGTTGTTGTGCAATGGCTCCCCAGTTAGCCAGTGGCATGGTCCATTTCTTGCGTATATTGCGGTAAGCGAGGTAAACCAGTTTCTCAAGGGCGGTGTCGTTAGGGAACACGCCCTTGTTTTTTGTCACTTTCCGTATCTGGCGATGATAGCCCTCAACTGTATTTGTGGTATAAATCATACGGCGTATATCCGATGTGAACTGGAAGTATTCAGTAAGTTTTTCCCAGTTGTCCTGCCATGACTTGATGACAATAGGATATTTTTCTCCCCATTTCTCATTCAGATTAAAAAGTTCCGTTTCAGCTGCTTCTTTACTTACCGCACCATAAACCCGTTTCAAGTCTTTGAGGAATTCCTTCTGATGCTTGCTACCGACATATTTAATGGAGTTACGTATCTGGTGGACGATGCAAAGTTGTACTGTTGTGTTCGGGAAAACACTTTGGATGGCATCCGGAAAGCCTTTCAGACCATCAACGCAAGCAATAAGGATATCATGAACTCCACGGTTCTGCAAGTCCGTCAGTACGTTTAACCAGAAATTGGCTCCCTCGTTTTTAGAGATATACATGCCAAGCAAATCCTTGTGCCCTTCCTTGTCGACACCTAAGACGTTATAGATTGCGCGGGTAACGGCACACCCTCTCTCGTCAGTGACTTTGTAATGGATTGCGTCCATCCAGACTATCGGATAGACAGCATCAAGGGTACGGGAACGCCAGGCCTTTATTTCCGGGAGAACACGGTCGGTTATGGAACTGATCGTTTCGGCAGAGACACGGTTGCCGAGATTTTCCTCCATCCAGTCACTGATCTCGCGTGTGCTGTTACCAAGGGCATAAAGTCCGATGATACGGTCCGCCACGCCCTCCGCCAGGATGGTCTCACGTTTCTTTATAAACTGAGGCTCAAAACTTGAATTACGGTCACGAGGGGTAGACACTGTGACTTCACCCAATGGAGTCTGGACTTGCTTCTGCATTTTACCATTACGACGATTGCCCAACTGACGTTCTTCATCGGTAAGATGCGCATCCATTTCACCTTCCAAGGCTGCATTCAAGATACTTTCCAATAAGGGGGCAAAAGCACCATCCTTACCTAACAAAGGCTTACCGGCTTTCAGCTGCTCTATTGCCTTGTTCTTGATACTTTCAAAATCAAATTCTTCTTTCATAAAAAAACTGTGTTAGCAAAATTAATATTTTATTCCTTGCTGACACAGTTTAAATTACATCTTCTCCAAGAATGGAATGCCAACCACTACTTGATAAATATAAAATATTTTTAGTATAAGGTAAATCAGTATTTTTAAAAATTCCAGAAACGTTCATCTTGCTGATCCATATCCAAGCCATCATTATAATACCTCCAATCGTATGAATCTGCCGAATCATCGGACATACCCTCTCTTACTTCTTCATAATGTTCATCCTCCCAAAGATATTTAAAATCTTTATAATATGGATACCAAAAACGATTAGTATCATTGTTATCATGAGAAATGTGCTTCCAATACTGTGCTATCAATATTTTATGTTCCTCGCTTGTCACAAGAGTTTCCCAACCATCTAATGATTCAAAAGTTGGACATAACAATTCATACAACTGAGACCCAGTTATTTTCACCACATCCTCTTGACAAATAGCATCTTTGTTAAATTTCAACAAACAGCATTGGCATTGATATATATCATCTTCTTCTACATATTTAATTTTAAATCCTATAGCTATATTATTATACGGATTAATTATCAAACTAAATTGTGGTTCCAGCAATTCTTTTGTAACATTTCTTATACCAACTAAGCCTCTTTCATTTTGAATAAAAAGCAACTCACTATTTATTGATTTTACATCTATATATGTTGGAGCAATAACCATTCGCTCATTGCAAAAAACAATTCCTTTCAATCCCCCTATTGAGCCATCATTCATTACATTTTTATTACTTATACTGTACATTACAACGGTGTCATTTATAGAAGAAGCCGAACAGACACTAATCCCCTTTATTATCTTATCATCTTCACTATATCTTTTTCCTTTGCACAATTTGGGAGATTCCCCTATAAGCAGACCTTCACCCACAGGTAGATTGTTACATAAAAAATCAAATTCATATTCTATTTCTTCACGAGCTTCATTTATTAAATGCCTAGGAATAAATGATTTCAAATCTTTATCAACAATAATAGAATACATTTTATCACAATTTAACTCTTTTACTAATTCGTCACCACATTCAATTTCAGTATTTCCCCAATAAGTTGTTTTCCAATAAGATTTAACAACTATCCCAAAATTAAGAATAAAATAATTAGTTCCAATTTGACAATTGTTAAATCCACCTATGACCATAGTACCTTCTAAATCGTATAAATCATATGTTCCATAATATCTATCCACGAACACGCCACCACATTCATATTCATCGTCTCCAGCTATAAAATACTCATTAATATAATGGATAGCATGATACTTTACGGGAATAATCTCTTTACCTTGCCAATTGCAGCATCCCCATACTCCATTCCACGTACAATCAGGATCAGTTTCCTCCATAGCTCCAAAATTCACATAAACATAGTCCCAATTCCCACTCCGTTCTATTTTAGAATATATTGTAGGGATGATTTCCCGTCCATCAAAATCCACCAATCCCTTACGGTGAGTATCAGCATCTTCTACAAGTATAGTCCTCCTACACAACATATCATCAGAAACTCTTCTTGGAAACTCTAATATTGGAATAGGGTTACTATATTTTATCCGGAAAAACTCCTTTCCCGATGAATCAATAACTCCCCACCTATTACCCAATAAAACATCATACATATTTCCATTAGTTTCCGCTCTTTTCTCAAATTTATCATAAACAAAAGGAATAATATCCCAACCTTCTGAATTTACTACACCATATTTTCCTTTATGTCTACAAAGCAATCTATCATTCTCCAAAAGAACAATTTGCACCTCAGACCAAATATCATAATTATCACAATCATAATCATCTACCACTATATACTCATTTTCATCCATCTTGGCTGAGTAAAAATTCATATTATCAACATCCTTAAATAGATAATTATATTCTAATGCGTTATGACATTCAACAAACAAAGGCTTATCCATAGCTATTCTCATTTTATCATTTAACAAAAGTAACAAAGAGTTTGCAATTGAGCTCATCAATCCATTAAAATCTTCCTAAAAACACTCTATTTATTTAATACCCAATTTAATAAGCTGTTAGATTATGATAAACGAGCCAAAACAATGAGTATCATTTGCTCTGGCTCTCTATTCTTTATGGATTTCCTAACTTATCTGCTTTCTTCCTTAGCTGTTCAGCTTGTTCATTCAAAAGCCTTACTCGTTCCAACGCTTCTGCTTGCTTCTTACTGCGATATTCAAAACCAACCACCGAATCAGTCAGACTTTGGATAAAAGCGTTATCTCGTTCCCGGTTGAAATTCACCTCCAGCAAATTAATGTCGCTTCCCTCAGCCTTTCCTTTCATCAAGAGATAACGATACTTTATATCGTTGTCCTGTAGTTTCTGCATACGTTCCGCAAAACGGATGTTCAACGCCAGCGATACAAGGCAAATGATTACTCCTGCCAAAAGAAGAAAGAACTTGGGCTGCAGGTAGGAAGTTACCCGATTGAGGATTTTATCCTGCCAAGAAACAGGTTTTGTTTCTTCATCTTTCCGTGTACCGTAAGCAGCCAACGCATCCATCAAAGATTTTAGGCAAGCATAAGAAGCCGTCACATATTTTTTGACGTATTCAAGGGATTTCCGTTGTTCCTGTTCCCCTTTCCTTATAGCAGCAAGCAGGGTTGAAATGGCTTGTAGTTCGTTTCCGGGAATAGTCGGATTGTTCCGCAATTCCAAAAGACACTGCTCTATTGCATCAAACCGTTTCATCGTTTCTTCCCGACTAGCTGGCGTTATCTGCTGTTCCTGCTTCTCTTTCAGTTCTGTAACCATAGAGAGAAGTCCCTCCAAAATCAAATTATTCTCCATATGCTTATAATTTTAGTTGTTTTTTCTTCTTTTTCTTCTTCTTTCTCAAAAAGGAATCATCAGGCATTTCATCAACTGGGGCTGACAAGCCGGAAAACAGACCGCCTACACCTGTAATAAATGAATTATCCGCTTTGTCGGGTGCTGGTACTGATTTCTGAATAGGTGCAGTAACCGTTTGCTTATTGCTTCCGGCTGTCGTTTGCCCTACATCCCCAAAACATTTATCCAGTTTGGAGAAAGTGAAATTGCGGTCTATCTCCGAACCCTTGAACGTGTATTCGCCTTTGGAAAAGGAAACGCCTTGTATCTCGCTTGTCTGCCCCTTATACTTGAACCGGATAGTGATACCCTTTTCCGCTAACCGCTCCTGTAACTGCTGCCAGTTCTTGGACTTCCCGATTTCATTCTTTACAGCGTTGTAAATCTCGTATTTCGACTTGTCCGGCTCTTTCAATCGGTGCTGTTTCACCTGCTCTTTCCCCTTGGCGAAATAAAGCCCATGTTTGGCTTTCAGCTTCTTGCATACCTGTTCGTTACGGTACATATCGTTCCTGTCCGAAATAGTCTTGCCGTTGTTGTCTATACGGTTGAACACGATATGCACGTGTGGATGCTCCCGGTCTTGATGGCGCACGATGATGTACTGCGTATCGGTGATTTTCATTTCACGCATATACTCCTGTGCAAGCTGTACCATCTTCTCGTCTGTCAATTTGGGTGCGTCCACTGCCGAATAGCTTAGTGCAATATGTCCAACCGGCTTTTTCAAGTCGGGATTCATCCCGGTCTGCATACAGAAACTGCGGATTATATCGCTCCGGCTCTCGGTCAGAACCCCATCCGCATGAAGCAAAACCGCCTGCTCCTTACCAAGCACATAGTTCACACAACCCTTAAAACCGCTTCCTTTTTTTATTTTTCCAATCATCCGACAAATGGTTTATGATTTCAACAATCCTATCTTTGAGTTTCACCAATTCCACCGCCACCAATGCGAAACCTCCGGCATTTGCCCTATGCGCCAGCTGGTTGATGTTGTTGGCTTCCCCTACCAGCTTGCGGATAGCATCTGCATCCTGCCTGTTCAGCCGGGGTATGACCTCTGCCGAAATAACTGCTTGCCGGACATATTCACTGATGCGCACCCCGGCTTCCCCGGCTCGCTTCCTGATGGCGTAATACTGCAACTCGGTCAGCTTCGTACTGACTACCTTTTTCTGCTTTTCCGTCCGTTTCTTTGCCGGACGACCGCCCGGCTTGTCCTGTATCTTTTTCATGCCTTTTTACTTTTAAATGATGTCTTAGAAATTGCGACCAACGGGAGCGGTTTCCTTTGCGGTGAGCAAAGCAAGGTGGTTTCGGTCTACCGAAACATAACCTTGCTCTCCCTATGAAACCGCCAGCCGCTGGCAATCCTGCCGGATTAAATGCCCCTGCCCTTCTTTTGTCTTGGGGCGGCGCGTTGTCCGGTTTTCTGCTTTATTTCCTGTACTTGGCTGGCTGCATTTTTCTGTTCCTGCTTCCTGCCGCACAGGTAATCGTTCAAGTCCGAATACCCTCTGTAATTGTGCGAGAAGTCACGCACATGGTAGGAGTATTCCAATTCGATAACCCGTGTTGCCTTATACCCTGTCTCATCATTGTCAAGCATACAGTGGATGCGTTCATACGGGTATAGCACGTCAATGGCTTTCAGCACATTGACAGTCGAGTTAAGAATAACATAGTCCTGCCTGTCAAGGTCGGGCATGGTCGGACAGTTCTTCATCCGGAGCGTGAGGAAAGAAAGATAGTCCATAAAACCCTCGAATACCAAACACTTCTCTCTCGGCTCTCCCTGCTGCCGTATATGGGTGATGTCTTTCGGGGCGATGCAGCCTTTGAAAAAGGAATTGCGAACCTCGTAACCTCCTGCCATATTCGGGAAACCGATAGCAAAGAACGGTCTGCCGTTATTGGTAAAATGGAGTTCCTTACATTCTCTTTTTGCCAGTTCGATATTGATACCCCGCCCCTGCAAGTAACGGAACAATGCCGGATGGGTCAAGTCACGGACTTCCAAATGTTGGAAACTCGGCTCTGTCCTATGCTGGGGAAAAGAAAAACTGACCGGATGAACGTTTGGTGTCTGCTCTTCTATCCTCTTTAAAAGGTAGGGAAGACTGTCGGAAAAATAAAGTTCCTTTGCCAGGGCGATGATGTTGCCGCCTTTTCCTGCGCCAAAATCATACCAAAGATTGCGGTCTGTATTCACCTTAAAGGACGCTTCGTGTTCCTCTCTTAACGGTGATTTGTACCATAAACCGTTACCCTGCCGCTTGACGGGCGAATAACCTAAACTATGCAGATAATCTGCGATGGATATTTGTTTCACATCTTCGATGTTCATAATATTTTCTTTTTGGGGATAAAAAAATAGTTGAAAAGTGCGCCAGTCCTGTTTAGTCCGTCATATATATACCCGTACCATACTAAACCTGCCTGCTGTCGATACCGGGAAACAGACAGTCCGTTCCACTTATATATACACCCGGACTAAACCAAACCGACTTTTAATAATGAAAATCGGGATTGTAGCGATAGCCCTTACTCTCTTTCACAATCATGCGCTTGTTCACAAGGAACTTGTTAAGCGACACAAGGACATTACGTCCACGCTCGTAACCTATACTTGCGTAACCTTGTTTCAATGCCGCTATCACATTGGAATAGCCTTGTACAACCTGCTTGCCGAAACCGTTCTCCAATGCTTCCCGGTGCTGCTGTTCCGTCAGCTCTGTAAGCGGAAAGTTCCTGTCTTGCTTGGGTTGTTGGAATACATAACCGTCCATGACTTCGGGCAAAGCGTTGTCATTGATGCGAAATGCGAACGGGTCAAACTCACGGTCACGTATATGCATCGCCTTTACTTCGCTTATATTGCCGTCCTGCGTGCTTTTCGTGATTTGCAGGACGGTTTCAGCTTTGTTGTTCAGCTCTGTACCAATATGTCCTCTTGTGTTATCATCCCCTTTGTTCAAATGCAGTACGGTATGGATATGCAGGTTATACCCACTTGACCAGCGCATCAAAAGGTTGATTAGGTCGGTCGATTCGCTCGGACTGTTGATGTCGTACATCAAATCACGGATTCCGTCAATGATGAGCAACCCCACATCGGGCATATTCTCCAACATATAGCCAATTATCTGCTTACGTTTGTCGGGGGTCTGCTCCCTTAACACAATGAAAACAAAATCATCCACATCCTTATCGGTCGGCAGTCCGGCAAGGCGCAAAATGCGTTCCATGACCTTATGGCAATGGTACTTGCTCTGCTCGGTATCAACATAGAGAATTTTGCGCTTGTTCGGTGGCAGATATGCCGAATACTTTAGAACCTCGTCATTCTTCAATGCAGCCGCAACAATGGCGGAAATGTTGAATGTCTTTTTGCTCTTGGCTTTGCCTGTGGATGCGCTGAAATTGCCCAATGTGCCGATAGTAGAACCGTTCACCCAAAGAATTTCGGGCGGTACTTCATAAGTGTCCGTCACCTTTAGACGAATGGTTTTCCAAAGGGCTGCAAAATCTTCTTTCGTCATGGCTGTGCCTTGTCCGATTTCCTCTTTCTTCTTGTTTTCCATAGCCATTATTTCTTTAGAGGACGGTTAAGGATATACTTCTGCGCTTCCTGCTCTATCTGC
>OLRS01000240.1_pt1 | contig 64597 bp, 60 predicted proteins | sample 1673171 | NCBI WGS metagenome assembly OLRS01 (sample SAMEA3136762, study PRJEB25190) | human gut metagenome | biome: human gut; feature: human-associated habitat; material: faeces | place: Austria | collected 2013
TCACGGCCTCTTGAACCCCATTCAAGCGCGCTACCAAACTGCGCTACACCCGGTCAACCGGGCTGTCTCGAATCAGCTTGATTATTATAACTGACTGCACCGAGAATGTCAATAGAAATGTACGAATTTTATAAATATATTTTGCTTTATGACTGATAAAGGAAGGAAAGAAGGGATAAATCATGCCGAATAGCCTGGAATTGAACGTCTCCCCTGCGCTGCTGCATACCTTTGCCAACCATCCGTTCCATGTCCGCAAGGATATGGAGATGAACGAGCTGGTGGATAGCATCCGAGAAAGCGGTGTTATTGTTCCACTGATCGTGCGCAGCAGGCCCGAGGGCGGCTATGAGATTATCAGCGGACACCGCCGCTGCGAGGCCTGCCGGGAGCTGGGTATTGAGAAGGTGCCGGTCCGCGTGCAGGAGCTGACTGATGATGAAGCTACTATTTTAATGGTGAACAGCAATATTCAGCGGGAGCATGTGCTGCCGAGTGAGAAGGCGTTTGCGTATAAAATGAAGATGGATGCCATGAAGCATCAGGGACGGGCAACTTCGGGACAAGTTGTCCCGAAGTTAGATGACCGTCGAACAGGTTCTCAAATTGGTTTGTCATCCGGCAAAAGCTATAAGACGGTGCAACGTTATATTCGACTAACGCATCTCATCTTCCCCATTCTGCAAATGGTCGATGAATCCCGGATGGCGTTCAATCCAGCGGTAGAGATCTCCTACATGACGCCCGAGCATCAACGGTGGCTGCAAGCAGAGATGGAGCTTTGCGAGGCCACGCCATCTCTTGTACAGTCCCGCCGTCTTAAAGAGATGAGCCAGAGCGGCACACTGACGGAGCACTACCTGCATACCCTGCTCACCGAACAGAAACCCAACCAACGGCAGAAGTTTTTCTTGAACCAATCTGACGTACAGAGGTTCTTCCCTCCCGGCTATACGCCCGAGCAGATGCAGAACACGATATTCTCTTTGCTGAAAACCTGGGGCCATGCCCACGAGCATACCCAGAGCCAGCAGGAGTTGGAACGGTAAAATGCCACACACAACCCTATTTATTAGGCCCGGTTAGGATGCCAAAAGCACGGTATTCTGTCAGGCTTATTCGAGTGCGCGCTTTTTGGAGAAGCAACCATGCAATTTGACTACTTTTACGGCAGTCAAGCCGAGCAGTTCTCGTTCTATCGCATCCCCAAGGTGCTGTTCACCGACCCGCAGTTCAAGCCGCTGTCCACCGATGCCAAGGTCCTGTACGGTATCCTGCTGGACCGCATGAGCCTGTCGGTCAAGAATCACTGGCTGGATGAACAGAGCCGAGTCTACATCATCTTCACAACCGAGGAAATCATGGAGGCCCTGAGCTGTGCCAACCAGAAGGCCTGCCGCCTGATGCTCGAGCTGGAAAAGGATGCAGGTCTGATTGAGCGCAAGCGCCAGGGACTGGGAAAGCCCAGCTTGATTTATGTGAAAAACTTTGCTGTTTCGTCATAAATCAAGAAATGTGAAAATCACATTTCTTGAAGTGTGATTTTCACACTTCTGGAGATGTGATTATCACACGCAAATAAGACTGATAGTAATTAGACTGATTATAACGATACAGAAAACAGATTGAAAAACAGAATACGGGGTGTAGCGTATGGCCGGGGTGACGAAGGAAGAAATCGCGCGGGCGAAGGAGCTGGACCTGCTGACCTACTTCAAACTCGTTGAGCCAGGCAACCTGAAGCTCGTGGGCAAGGAATACCGCCACAAGGTACACAGTTCGCTGACCATCAGCAAAGACAGCCTTTGGTGCTGGCACTGCATCGGCCTGCGCGGACGCACGGCGCTGAAGTATCTGATCGACGTCGAGAAGGTGCCCTATGTGGAGGCTGTGCGGGAGATCAACCGCATCCAAGGCGGCGTGGTTCATTCTTCCCAACCTGTAAGCCTGCCGCAGCCGCGCGCTGAACCGGAAGTGCCTCGAGATTTCAAGCTGCCCGAGCCGGACACAAACAGTTATTCCGCTATGGCGTATCTGCGTGGGCGCTGTATCCACCCCAATGTACTGGCGTTCTGCCGCAGGGAGGGCATTTTGTACCAGACCAGCTTCAAAAATCACCCGAACTGCATATTTGTTGGACGTGATGGTGAGGGTGTTGCGAAAGGCGGCAGCCTGCGCGGCTGTACACAGCTGCAATTCCGGCGTGATATTCCCGGAAGTAAGAAGATTTACCCGTTCTACATACAGGCCAGCACTAAGGCCGACACGGTTGAGGTATACGAGGCTCCCATTGACGCTATGTCCGGTGCGTCACTCAAGCTCATGCAGCACACCGGGCCGTGGCGCAGCGTCTACTATCTGGCGCTGGGCGGCACGGACTATGCCGCGCTGGATGCGTTTTTGAAGTATTTCCCGGCAGTCCGCAAAATCGTCCTCTGTCTGGACAACGACAACGCAGGGCGGACCCGAACGCAGGATATTATTGCGCACCTTGCCGGCAGCGGCAAAGCCGTGGAGGACCGCCCGCCGCCGGTGGGCAAGGATTACAACGACACGCTGGTGCAATACATGCAGGAATACCGCGCACACTGCATCAGCATGGATGATATTTTGGAGGAAACAAGATGAAAACAATCGCAATCGCAAATCAGAAGGGCGGCACGGGGAAAACGACCACAACGTATAACCTCGGCATTGCCCTGACCCAGCAGGGCTACCGCGTCCTGATGGTGGACTTTGACCCGCAGGGCAATCTTTCCTGCTACTGCGGTATCCCACCGGAAAAGGACCTTGACCAGACCATTACGGAACTGCTGATGAAGACCTCCTGTGAGAAGCCGATAGGAAATCGGGAGTGTGTCTACCAGACCGGACGCAAGGAGGCTGCCGCACGGGTGGATTTTATCCCATCAAATCTGCGGCTGGCGGGCTTTGAGCTGGCCATGGGCACGATGATGTGCCGCGAGGTGCTTCTGAAATCCTGCCTGGAGCAGTACAACAATCAGTACGACTACTGTTTGATCGACTGTTCCCCCTCTGTTGGCCTGCTGCTGACCAATGCGCTGGCCGCCGCCAATGAAATTATTATCCCAATGCAGGCGCAGCCATTCTCCGTTGTGGGCATGTCGCAGCTGACGTCCTCCATTGCGAATGTGCAGCGCAAGATCAACCCAGGGCTGCACGTGAAGGGCATTCTGCTGACGATGACCGAGCACACGAACGTCTCCGACCACTACTGCGGGCAGGTCCGCAGCACCTACGGCAATAAGATTCACGTTTTCACAACGGAGATTCCCAGAAACGTGAAGGTACAGGAGAGCCAGGCCAATGCAGAACCGACGATTCTGTACGACCCGAAAAGCAACAGTGCAAAGGCTTATATTGAATTTGCGAAGGAGGTTTCCGGCTATGGCCGCGAAGAACAAGTTTTTGAACGCGATGAAGATGCCCTCAATCGATGATATGTTTTCCTCGGAGGCTGACAGGCAGCGGGAAAGCGGAGATTTGGTCACAGAGGTGCCGCTTTCCGAGCTGCATCCGTTCGTCGGGCATCCGTTTGAAGTGCGTGACGATGAGGACATGCAGAAGCTGGTGGACAGCATCCGGGAGAACGGTGTGCTCACCAACCTGACCGTGCGCCGCCGCGCTGAGGGTGGATATGAGATCATCAGTGGGCACAGGCGGTTTCATGCAGCACAGCGGGCCGGGCTGACTACGGTCAAGGTGCAGGTGCGGAATATTGATGACGACCAGGCGATTATTGACATGGTCGATTCCAATATTCAGCGAGAGCATATCAGTCCGATGGAGAAGGCTAGGGCGTATGCGATGCGCCTTGATGCGGCACAGCGTAAGCGTGGCCGACCTTCCAAAGAAAATTATTCCCAAGTTGGGAATAATTTCGGTACACGAACTTCTAGCGACGAATTAGCAGAAAAGGTTGGAGAAAGCAAAAACCAGATTTTTCGCTATGTCCGTCTCAACAGTCTCGTCCCCGACCTGCAAAAGAAAGTCGACGACGGCAGTTTGAAATTCAACCCCGCCGTAGAGCTATCTTACCTAACCTCAACCGAGCAGAATGATTTTCTCGATTACATTGAATCCCAGTCCTGCTCACCCTCGCTGTCGCAGGCACAGAAGCTCAAGGCAGCCAGCAAGGACGGTACGTTGGACCACGGCAAGCTGTTGGAAATCATGGACACCAAAAAGCCCAGTGTACCGCCTCGTGACCCTACGCTGACCATCAGCATCAGCAAAATTGCCCACTACTTTCCCGCCGGCTGCACACAAGAACAGATGGTAGGAATCATCATGCAGCTTCTGGAACGAAACTCCCGCCACCTTATGCCGGAAAAACAACCCAGTCTGGAGCGTTGAAATGGCAGAGTACAGATATTACCTGATTCCCGATTTTATGTCGCACGTCTTTCCGCAGCAGTTTGAAGAACAAGCTCCTACAGAGTTTTTTTCAAATACTGCTGATTTGATGAAGCGCTACAAGCAGTTGAGAGAAATGCCCTACAACAATGAATACACCTGGAACGAGCGCACCAATCTCCCCTACCCGCGCCTGACTGTTGGAATTGACCGCCGTGACCCCGATGGCGCAGTAACCATCATGCAGGTGCGGAGCGGTATCAACTACCTGTGTGATGATTACCGCGGCCCCTTTGCAGATCGCAATGACAAGCCGCTCATTGAAATGGCAAAGCAGCTTGCGACGGCAGTTGGCGTAGATCGTATCCGGCCTCACTACTACACAGAAGTAAATGGTCACACAAAGGTACATGTTGATAAAGACATCCACATAACCGAGTGGGCCAATGCACCGGAGCTTTGCAGCGCACTTCGGTTTTCACGGTTTCTGAACCGTGATGGGCAGCAGCTGTTTCAGGTGCGCAACGGTCAGCGCATTATTGAAAACTACGCGGATGGTTCACAGCTGGTAAAAGATGTACAGACAGTTGACGACACACACTTTTACGTAGGTAGTCGTTTCTGCCACATCCAGCAGTATGCAAGTCAATGCTTCAAAAGGGGCTGTTATGTTGAACCGGAGCATCCGCAGCCGGGTGATAAGTTAGACAGACTGCTGATATATCAAATTCCACATTACACCTGCGAATATCGCTTTACGGATTATGACTACGCCCAAAACAAGCTGAAGGCCACCGATTACCGCTGTGCCTATGTGGCCAACATGCCCCGGGACTACACACCGGACAAGTGCTTCCGGGATTTCAATTATGATGACCGGCCCTGCGCCAACAGTATGCCGTCTTTGTCCGTCAGTGATCTCATTGTGATGGAGCATGGTGATAAAGCGGAAGCCCTGTATGTGGATGCAGTTGGTTTTAAGGATGTAAGCCGACTGTTACCCGAGCTTCATGATATGGAAGTTGAGCGACAGGAGCACAATTTAGATGAATTAGAAAGGTAGGTGTCAAGATGCCGAAACCGCAGGATATATTTCAGCTGGCCCGGCAGGAGGCCGTGCGGGTCACAGCATCGCCACAGGCGTGGCAGAGCTTTTTGTACACTGCCGCCCACAACTATCACACCACCTATCTGAACCAACTGCTGATTCACGCCCAGCGGCCCGACGCCGCGGCCTGCGCCAGCATGGAATACTGGAATACGAAGGCAAACCGGCTGGTCATGCGCGGCAGCAGAAGCATCACCGTGCTGCAGCGCCGACAGGGCGTGGCGGTGACAAAGCCGGTCTTTGCCATCGGCGATACCACACTATTGAGCCAGACGCACACCGGCGGGCCGTGGGAAGTCACGGACACAACGCGCCCGCTGCTTCTGCAAGATAAATCTGATGACTGGCTGACAGCGCTGGCACAGGATGGCGTCTTCAACGATGCAGATCGTGCCCGCCGTATGCTGGAACGCAATGTGGCGGACAGTACACTGCAGTGGGCGCAGCCTGACGAGCAGATGCAGCTCTTGCAGGCACTGGTCACGCAGAGTGCTGTCTACATGGCACTACTGCGAATCGGACTGCCGGTGCTGGACGAGGATTTTCCCTCATTCAAAAGCGTCAGCCAGTTCGACACCTATCAGATTTCACTGTGTCTGGGCGGCTATCTGCAGGCCGCCGCAGAACCGATGCTGGACGCCATTGGGCGCGAGGTGCTGCGATTAAACCGCGACAGCATTGCAATATCACACGAACCAGTTCATAATGAAAGCACACGAACACAACTGAACAGCCGAGAGGAGGCTATACATCATGACGTACACGAAGAACCACGAAGGCTACCTGATTCCGAGCCTTTCCCTGCCGAACCAGCCGAACCCGTACCTGAACCGCTACGCGAGGCTGCGTCTGGAATATCTGGAGCAGAACGAGCCGACGCTCTGCGACCAGCTGATGCTGGAGGGCACGCTGCTGACGAGCTGCAAACGAATCGGACGAGCCGCACAGCGGATGGTGGACAAGACCCTGCGCGAGCTGATGCAGACCACCCCGATGCCGGACCGCAGGACGAACCCGCTGGGCTGGGCACAGCTGACCAACAGCCTGAAGAAGCAGGCGGAGGAAGCAGTCCTTCCGATGCTGTACGAAATCTGACAGAATTCCCCGCACAGGCGGAGAGCGAGCCATCGCCCTCCGCTTTTGCTTTGCCCGAATTTCCGCCCACGCTGCTGCCGCAGCTGCTGGCAGCAGAGACTTCTTCCCGGGCAGACAACGCCGAATATCTTACCTTTTATAATAAGAATCCCCTACTCATTGACCGGCTGCGCTTTGTGCGGGAAAGCTACAAGGATATTTATACAGAGCTTTTGCTGGCCGATGATATCCGTGTGGGCTTTCACAGGCAGGACAATGGCCTGGTTGTCTGGCAGGGCGCGTATCTGACCCGCAGCGCGGAAACGCTGCTGTCGTGGCGTGCCGTGGCCAATGCGCTGAACGACTTGATTGAACAACATGAGCTTATTGCGGCCATCGACCCGAAGAAACTGCCGCAGGTAGAGGAACAGCTTTCCTTTGAACTGCCTGACGGTTCGCCGACGAGCGCGGAAGATGACAGGTTGGAAAAGGATGATTTTCTCACCCCGGAAAAGCAGGAAACCGTCATTCGCTCTGCCCTGCCTGTTGCCGAGTACAATGCACCGCAGATGGATGACGGCAGCGTTATCACAGACGAGGAAATCAACCTGGCTCTGGCAGCGGGCAGCAATTTTGAAAACAGCAAATTCCGTATTTATCAGCAGTTTACCACCACGCAGGGCGACCACGCCGCTTTTTTGAAGAAGGAATACGGCAGTGGTGGCCGGTCATGGGACTACCAAAGCGGTGCCCACGGCTGGGTTGACCACGGCCCTGCCGGATTGAAGCTGATTATGACAAATGAGGAAGGCCGCTTTGAGCGCAGGCTGCCATGGCGGGCCGCAGCCAAGCGCATTGCCTATCTGATCGAGATGCAGCGCTTTTTGACGCCGCAGGAGTTAGAGCAGTATCCCGCATGGGCTGCCGAACAGCAAGAGGCCGCCAGTGCGGTGCGCGATGAACCCAGTACCATACCGGAAAGCATGCCTATTTGCGCCGAGGGCAGCGTTGTCTACTTGGAGGATGACCACCGGTTTACTGTGGAGCGCATCGGGCAGTTTGACGTGCATCTGCGGGATGAGGAAGTCCCCCTGATCGGACGCGCCATCAGCCGGGAGGAGTTTCAGCGGCATTTGGACGCCAACCCTCGCAACGGCGGCATGATGCTCTCCGAGCAGCAGCACGAAACCCTTGTGCAAGTGCAGACGGAACAGGCGCTCTCCTACATTGAGGATTATCTCAAGGACGAATTTGAAATCACCGAGCCGGACTTTTCCGACCTGACACGAATCGGTTTGGGCTATACCACTACCGAGGATGAGAAACACGTCATTCAGGTGTATGCCGACTTGGAGCACTGCACCGTCATTAAGTTGGTGGACGATACTCTCTACGCACAGGAACGATATGGCTCGCTCGATGATCTGAACCAGGCGGTGCTCTCCAATCTCGATTTTGACAGTCTCATGGAAATAGACCTCGACGAGGCGGAAGAACATGAGCCGCAGGAAAACGTCCTTCCTACCGACGAGTCCGCCGCGCAAGCCCCCACCAACTACCTTGCACCCTATGAGCCGGAGATTCCCACAGGGGCTAAGGCCAAGTTTGCTGCGAACCTAAATGCAATTCGGACACTCAAGCAAATCGAACAGCGCGGTACAACGGCCACAGAGACCGAGCAGGATGCTCTGGCCGGGTATCTCGGCTGGGGCGGTCTGGCCGATGCCTTTGACCCTAATAAAGACAGCTGGCACAGCGAGTACACGCAGCTAAAAGAACTGCTGACGCCGGAGGAATACGCCGCCGCGCAGGAATCCACGCTGACAGCGTTCTACACGCCGCCCGCCGTCATCCATGCCATGTACCGCGCGCTGACCCGCATGGGCTGCGTGGGCGGCAATGTGCTGGAGCCAAGCATGGGTGTGGGTGCGTTCTTTGGACACCGCAGCAGCAGCTTTGATACGAACAATGCAAAGCTCTACGGCGTCGAGCTGGACAGTGTATCAGGCCGCATCGCGCAGCAGTTATACCAGAAAGCAAAAATTCAAATCTGCGGCTACGAAAAGGCCGACCTGCCGGACAGCTTCTTTGATTTGGCTATCGGCAATGTGCCATTTGGGCAGTATCAGGTCACGGACCGTCAATATGACAAGCTGCATTTTCAAATTCACGATTACTTTCTAGCCAAGACCGTAGACAAGCTCCGCGTCGGCGGCATTATGGCATTTATTACAACCTCCGGCACGATGGATAAAAAGTCCGAAAACGTGCGCCGGTATCTGGCTGCCCGCTGTGATTTGATTGGCGCGGTACGGCTGCCCAACAATACCTTTACCGCGCAGGCAGGTACAACCGTCACCTCGGACATTCTGTTTCTGCAAAAGCGTGGTCTGGTTTTGGAGCAGGACGCGCCATGGATTCATGTAGGCGAGACTGCCGATGGCATTCCGCTGAACCGGTATTTCATCGACCATCCCGAGATGATCTGCGGTGAGATGCAGATGGTCAGCGGCCCCTACGGGCAGCGCCCCACCTGCGCGCCGCTGGAAAATGGTACATCACTGGAAGGTCAGCTTGACACGGCCCTTGCAAATTTGCAGGCCGAGTACACGCTGGCGGATGACCGGGAGGACGCGAAGGCGGAAAGCGATACGCTAGACGCAGACCCCGATACGCGAAATTTCAGCTATATTGTTAAAGACGACACAGTTTATTACCGTGAAAATTCCAAAATGCGCGCCGTGAAGGCCAGCTCCACCGCGCTTACCCGCATCAAGGCGCTGGTCCCACTGCGTAATACCTGCCGGGAGCTGATTCGGGCACAACTGGACAATCTGCCCGATGAAACGATTGCCGCTTTGCAAGCGCAGCTGACCGCCCAGTATGATTCCTACCACGATACGTATGGGCTAATCAACAGCCGCGGCACGGCTTCGGCGTTTCGTGAGGATTCCGGGTATTTCCTGCTCTGCTCGCTGGAGGACATCGACAGCGAGGGCCATTACAGGGGCAAGACGGATATGTTCACGAAGCGGACCATCCGCCCGGCCCAGGTGGTGGACCATGTGGATACCGCCGATGAAGCGCTGGTGCTGAGCCTAACCGAGAAGGCCCGCGTGGACCTTGCCTACATGGCACAGGTCACGGGAAAAGCGCAGGGCGAAATTATACGCGATTTGACCGGCGTTATCTTCCGTGACCCGGAGCGGGACGAACCGGTCTATCTGCCGGCAGATGAATACCTTTCCGGCAATGTGCGGCAAAAGCTGGCCGTTGCCCGGCTGGCTGCCGCATCTGACCCTGACTATCAGGTCAACGTGAAGGCGCTGGAGCAGGTACAGCCGAAGGACCTTGACGCCAGCGAGATTGCGGTGCGGCTGGGTGCTACCTGGATACCACCTGAATATATTCAGGATTTTCTCATGGAGCTGTTGGAGCCGCCGTTGTCCACGCGACTTTCCGTGAAGGTGCTGTTTGCGTCGTTCACCGGTGAGTGGAATATCACAAACAAGCGCTACGGCAACGGCAGCATCAAGGCAACCGTCACCTACGGCACGAACCGCAAGAATGCCTATGAAATCACCGAGGCTGCGCTGAACCTGCGGCCTGTGCAGGTGTTTGACACAGTTACCGACGCAGAGGGAAACAAAAAAAGCGTGCTGAACCACGCCGCCACCGAGGCTGCCTACGCAAAGCAATGCTTGATAAAAGACAAATTTGAAGAATGGATTTTCAAGGAGCCACAGCGTAGGCAGGCGCTGGTAAGCCTGTACAACAGCAAATTCAACTGCATCCGCCCGCGTGAGTACGACGGCAGCAATCTGCGCTTTCCCGGCATGAACCCGGAAATCACACTGCGGCCACACCAGCGCAACGCCATTGCCCACGTGCTGTACGGCAACAACGTACTGCTGGCACACGAGGTGGGGGCTGGGAAGACGTTCGAGATGGTCGCCAGCGCTATGGAGAAGAAGCGTCTGGGTCTTTGCAACAAGACCTTGATTGTGGTGCCCAACCATTTGACCGAACAGATGGCCTCCGAGGCGCTGCTGCTCTACCCCAACGCGGAAATTCTGGTAGCGCGCAAAACGGATTTTGAAAAAGCAAACCGCAAGAAGTTCTGTGCCCGCATTGCTACAGGCAACTTTGACATTATTGTGATCGGACACAGTCAGTTTGAAAAGATACCGCTTTCCGATGAACGGCAGAAAATGTATCTGCAAAAGCAAATCGCCGATGTAGTGGCACAGACCGCTGCACTGAAGGCCCAGCGCGCCGAGAATTTCACCATCAAGCAGATGGAGCGCATGAAAAAGCAGCTGCAACGGAAGCTGGACAAGCTCAACGACCAGAGCCGCAAGGATGACGTCATCACCTTTGAGGAGCTGGGCGTGGACAGTCTGATGGTGGACGAAGCACACTACTTCAAAAATGCAATGGTTACCACTAAGATGACCCGCGTGGCCGGTATCTCCCAGACCGAAAGCCAAAAGGCCAGCGACATGTATATGAAATGCATGTACATGGACGAGCTGACCGGCGGGCACGGCATTGTGTTTGCCACCGGTACGCCGATTTCTAACTCGATGACAGAGATGTACATCATGATGCGGTATCTGCAATATGGGCTTTTGGAGCAAGAGGGACTGCTGAACTTTGATGCGTGGGCCTCTACGTTTGGCGAGAGCGTTACCGCGATTGAGCTGGCCCCCGAGGGAAACGGCTACCGCTCCAAAACGCGGTTTGCAAAGTTTTACAATCTGCCCGAGCTTATGAATATGTTCAAGCAGTGCGCCGACATTCAGACCGCCGACATGCTGAAGCTGCCGGTCCCCGAAATCACAGGCGGCAAGCCCACGATTGTGAAGCTGCCGCCCAGCGAGCTGCAGCGACAGATGGTGGCGGCGCTGGGTGAGCGGGCCGAGGCGGTGCGCAACCGCCTGGTAGCCCCGAATGAGGACAACATGCTGCGCATCACGAATGATGGCCGCAAACTGGCGCTGGACCAACGGCTGATGAATCCTCTTCTGCCCGATGACCCCGACAGCAAGGCGAATGCCTGCGTGGAACGGGTCTTTACCATTTGGGAAAGAACAAAGGCGCAGCGCTCCACGCAGATGATCTTCTGCGATTTGAGCACGCCCCGTGCAGATGGCTTTGATGTGTACAACGATATTCGGGACAAGCTTGTGGCGCGTGGCATTCCCAAAGAGGAGGTACAGTTTATCCATGATGCCGATACGGAAGCCAAGAAGGCAGAACTGTTCGGCAAAGTCCGCAGCGGTGCGGTTCGCGTGCTGATGGGCAGCACCCAGAAGATGGGCGCTGGCACCAACGTACAGACGCGGCTGTGCGCACTCCACCACCTAGATTGTCCGTGGCGGCCTGCCGATATTGCCCAGCGCAATGGACGCATGGTGCGGCAGGGTAACATGAACAAAGAGGTTTCTATCTTTATTTATATAACCGAAGCCACATTTGACGCCTACAGCTATCAGTTGGTGGAGAACAAACAGAAGTTTATTTCGCAAATCATGACGTCGAAATCCCCTGCCCGAAGCTGTGAGGATTTAGACGAAGCTGCGCTCTCCTACGCTGAGGTAAAGGCGCTGGCTGCCGGAAACCCGATGATCAAAGAAAAGATGGACCTTGATGTTCAGGTTGCGCGGCTTCGCACGCTAAAGGCCGCCTACAACAGCCAGCACTACCGACTGGAGGACGCCGTGACCGGCATCTTTCTGCGAGAAATCCGCGGCACAGAATGCCGGATTCAGGCGTTTGAGAAGGATATGCAGACCGCCAAGGACAATCAGAGCTATGACAAGGACGGCAAGCTGGTTTTCAGCATTGAGCTGGACGGCACGTCTTACGACAAGCGCGAGGATGCCGGTAAGGCACTGCTCGGGCTGGTGGGTGCTGCCGTGCGGGCTGACCATCCTGTTTTGGTGGGGCACTATGCGGGCTTTGAAGTCACGGTTGCCTATGTGCCGCTTTCCAAGGTGTTTGTGGCACATCTGGTCGGGCAGGCCACCCATACCACAGAGCTGGGCAGCGACGCTGCCGGCAATATGGTCCGCCTGCAAAACGTTGTTGCTGCCCTGCCGCAGGAGGTCAGCGGTCTGCGCAACAATCTACAGCAGCTGCGCGTCCAGTTGGACAGCGCCAAAGAGGAACTGCAGCAGCCTTTTCTGCAGGAACAGGAGCTTAACGACAAGAGCGCGCGCCTGGCCGAGCTGGATGCCCTGCTGAATGTGGGCAATGATGCCCCGGTGCTGGAGGGTGAGGCCGAGGTCGTAAACGAGGACGATTCTGTGCGAACGCCTAGAGAGGAAAACGAACTGGAACGCTGAAATCGACAGCCTTGCATTATTTCGCAGACCATGTATCATAGAGGTAGGAGGTGGCCATTATGCCCATTCAACGTAAAAATCTGTTCCTTACCTGGGGTATCCGCATTAGTCTCGTGCCTGTCATTCTGGTACTTCTTGCACTGGGCCTGATTGCAATCGTGCTGTTTGCTATCTGCGGAGTTTGCGGCAGGTTTTTGGCGGCACTGGGCGGTCTGGCTGCTCTGCTGGCGCTATTCGATAAGTGCTACCAAGAGGCGGCAGTATCCGCCATCGTGGCATTCTTGCTCAGTCCTTACGGCGCGCCGCAGGTGCTGTTCTGGCTGGGCAGAAAGCTGCTCGAGTTTGCTGGTAGTCTGTATGATTTATACTACTGATTGGAGAAATTTATAACATGAAAAAATGTCTGTTATCCATTCTTTTAGCTACGGTGTTACTCTGCGCCTGCGCACAGCAGACCGATAACACTTTGCAAACGCCGGAAAGCAGTACGCTGGTAGAACTTACCGGTGCTACTGAAGAGACTGACGTTGAAACACCTGCGCCGCTTGCCACGGAAAGCCCGGCACCTGCGCCTACACAGACTCCAGAACCGACTGCCACACCGGCACCGACTGAAATTCCCATACCGGAGCCTACTGCAGCGCCTACCGAAGCGCCCGCTACGGAACCCGCTGCCGCGGAGAGTCAGCCTGCACAGGTCAGCATGAGCTACGGTGCTGTCCCCTTTGACCTGGCGGCGGGCAGTGAGGAATGGTGGAGCATCGACAGCTCGGACAGTGCCTACTGGGCTGTGCAGGAAAACATCAATGCTATGCGCGCAGCAGCTGGTCTGTCCCCTTTGACGATGGACAGTGGCCTGAGTGCTGCCGCCGATGCACGCTGTGAGAGCTTTGTGGCGGGCGGGCCGTTCGACCACAGCGGCATGACGACCCGCAGTGAGATCTGCGCCGCAGGTCCGATTGGCTCGGCCAGCAGCGTTTGCACCTACTGGCAGGGCAGCCCTGCCCACTATGCCAATATGATGGAGCCCAGCTTCACCAGCATGGGCGTGGGCTGCTGGTTTTGCAGCACTGCCGAGGGACAGTACACCTACTGGACCGTAACCTTTCAGTGATTGGAGAATGGATATGAAAAAGCAAAACTCCCTGTATCGGATGACTACATCCGAAATGCAGATCATGACCTACCTTTGGAATTCCAAGGAGCCTGCTATCGCCAGCCAGATCGTTTCCGATTTGATCCCGACCCAGAACTGCACCTGGAAGCCGCGTTCTGTCTTTACCATCCTGAAGAGTCTTTCAGAGAAAGACCTGATCCACGATGTTGGGTACGTGAGAACCGGCAAGACCTACTCCCGCAAATTTGCTCCCAAAGTGAGCCGCGCAGAATACCTGGCCATGCAGGTCATGAACGAGCTGCCGGACCAGGAGCTGCCGGAATTTTTGGAGTTCTTTCAGGGGAAGGTCGGTTGAGCATTACAGGTAAATCAAACTCTCAAGTGTCTGCTGTTTTTTCGGCAGGCACTTTTTTATATAGATAAAATTCAACAGTAGAAGGAAGTATGTTCAATGAATCACAAATTTGAGCTCAAGCAGCGAGTAGCGGCCTTGTGTATGGCGGCTATGATGTGCTGCTCAATGTTCCCGGTTGGGGCGTTTGCGGAGGCTCCGAGGACTGATGCAGACGGCACGCTCATCATGGAGCAGGACAAAGAGGCCGTCACAGATGACAGCCATCAGACTGAGGCAAGCGACCCGGACCCGGGTGAAGAAAGCACGCCCAAAAGCAGCGAAGCTGCCGCAACATCCCAAAGCGCCGACGAGGATGCGCCGGTGGAGACATCCACCGACTATACCTTCGACGGCGCTGTTTTGTACACAGACTTACCGGATGCGCCGACTGGTTCCTATATGGGCAGCCAGGGCTTGCCCGTTGCCACGGGTGAAACAAAAATCGGAATTTCTGCCTGGCTGAATGACCAGTTGGAAGAAAGCACGGACAGTTACCTGAGTGCGGACACCCTGAACAGCGACGACCTGACTTTGACGGCTCCGTTGCTGGAGGGCACCGACTATGCCGTTACGCCCATTCTGGCACAGGTGGAATACCCTGCTGACAGCAGCAGTCTGGATGTAGTGCTTCCCAATGAGGTGACTGTGCTGGACTTCTACGGCGTCCCCGCCGATGAAGCTACACGCAGCAGCCTTGTGCATAGTGAGTATGCCGAAACGTCCGCTGCGGTCATGGGTCTGTATGTTCAGGCAGATGCCGATTTTTCCGCGCAGCTTGTCTACACTGCTCCGGATGGCAGTACGTTGACGAAAGCGCTGCACGTTGTAATTGACCGCAGCCGCACCATGGCCGCACCGTTTGCAACGGCCACAGACGTTGCCGCCTACGCCGAGCGCCCCACGCCTGCCGTTACCAGCGGCAAAATCACCAAGGTCGAGAAGATCAACGGCACATGGCTGATCTGGTTCAATGGCGAGGAAGCCTACTGCTGCACCCACGGTGCCAACGGCCAGCCCAAAGGCTGTCCGCCGTACACTTATACGAACACTTCTCTGGTCAGTGCGGATCAGTGTATTCCCGGTGACCACTATGGCAACCAGTACCGCATCTGGGGCGGTCTGGACCAGCTCTCTATGGACTTGCTGCCCGATACGCCCGCAGTTTTTTCCGCAGAAGATACTGAAGAAATCTCTCTTTTGGATTTCTGCCGCACGATTTACGACGATACCCAGATGTGGCTGATTGAAAATTATCCCGAGAGCACTGCTGCAAAAATCTATCTGGAATCCGCGCAGGCCCTGCTGGACGGCGCTGTTGCCTATGCAAAGCCCCGCGGCTACTACACCTACATTTATACCCCTGCGCGCAGCGGTTGGCAGACCGTTGCCCTGATTGGCCCTGAAATCAGTGAGGATGAAACCGAAGAGCCGAAGCCTGTCGTACAGGAGTATTATGCCAGTTGGGAAGCCCCTGCACAGTCCGCCGGCGGCACCGTAGATCTGACCTATGGTATCACCACAGATAAGATCCAGCTGAAAACGCTGGAAAAGGTGGACGGTGCCACGATTGAAATCGAGCCGATTACCAAATCCGGCACGATTGACGGCGGCAGCTGGAGCATCTTCCCTGCCGGTGTGCAGACTGTCACCACAAGTGGTCACACCAACGACGACAATTACCAGAATAACGGCGGTGCTGCATCTGCCAGCTGGTCTGTGCATTACACTGTATCCAAGACCGTAGATGGCCGCAGTGGCAGCGTCGGCCCCTATACTACGAAAGAAGCTGCAGACGCAGCCGCCAACAGCGAGCGTGATTCTGCGGTTGCCGCCATTCAGGCCGAAGCACAGAGCGCTGTAAATAATGCTATTGCCAGCGCGCAGGCACAGCTTGCATCTTTGCAGTTCCGTTATGACGAAGTCACCATCCCCTACGGTTTTGAATCCTACTGGGGCAGCAACGGCAGTCACCAGACCATTACAGTACCGGCCAACTCCAACAATGCCTACGAGATGCGCAATGCTGAGTGGTCACTGCAGATCAACGTCAAAAAGGCGGACAGTGAGACCAGCAACCAGATTGCAGGCGATGCCCGGTATGAAATCTACCAGTGGGACGTCGTGACCGGCAAATACCAGCCTACGGGTGGGTACAACACCTACAGCGTTCAGCGCCAGGGTGACGGCACCTATGCGGTCATCAACAGTGCCGCCTATGCCACAAACGACGCGATGCGCCACACGCTGTACTACACGCAGCGAAACGAGGGCAAATTCATCCTCGTGGAGACGAAAGCTCCTACCGGTTACTTCGGCGACTGGACAGACGTTGACCGTCCCGGCACGGCGGGCACACCGCTGGGCAAGCGCGCCTACTATGTGGAAATTACGGCTGACAGCAACAATTCCGTCCTATGGCTGGGCAATGGTGACTACAACGCCGACATTGCCACTGGCGATAAGGGCGGCACAAAGCTGGTGACCAGTGGCGGCGTAGAAACCACCGTCACCATCTATGACTCCCCCAAGGATGCCTCCCGAAGCTATACCACCGATGCCAGCGGCAAGGCTGCCAATGAGGACGGCTACACCACCACGGCTGCGGACAGCATCATGAAGAATGACCGCACACTGGGCGAAATCAGTATCTCTAAGGTTGATTTGGATGCACAGCGGTATGTGACAGGCGACGCTGCTCACGGCAATGCCGTGCTGGACGGCGCAGTGTACGACCTGTACGCCGCCGAGGATATTACCCACCCTGATGGTGTGACCGGCGTTGTGGATTATTCCAAAATCGTAGATGCCAATGGCAATCCCATCTGGCATACCACGATCCGCGACAACAGCGGACAGTGGATCAGCGATTACCTGCCCGTGCTGAAAAAGGACAATCTCGTAGCCAGTGCAAAAATCGAGGACGGCTGGCTGACCTTCTCCAACCTGTACCTCGGTAAATATTATGTAGTAGAGCGCTCCACCGGCACGGTCATTCCGCTGCGTGAGGGCGCTCTTGCTGTTTACGGCACCTATCCTACGGTGGACAGCCGCACCAAGGCAGCTACCGGGCAGGTTGCCGCGCTGGCAGCCAGCAACGGGCAGTATACAGATTGGGTATACAAGAACCAGTTCAGCACCATCTCCAAGAGCAAGGCTCTGGACGGCACCTGGACCTACGATGCCTATTACCTGTCCTATGCGCCCGGGTATCTCTGCGACGAGCACAACTACTACATCACGCCCAGCTATGCAGACGAGGGCTGGTATGTGGAGAAAACCACCTTTGCCGGTGATACCGCGGCCTACAACGGCAACTACCACATCCATAAGGACAGCGACCTGACCGAAAGTCATGATCAGGTCGCCAAGGGCAACGTGGAAATCAGCAAGGTCGTCTCCTCCAGTGGGCAGTCCAATGGGCTGGAGCTGGAGGGCGCTGGGTTCACCTTCTATCTTGTGTCCGACTTGTCCAAGGTCGAGCAGTTTGACCAGACCCGCACCGAAAGCTACACACTGCAAAGCATTCTGGATGCCTACATCAACAAGGAATACGACAACGAGCACCCCAAGTGGGATTTCTCCGGTGAGACGCAGGCCATTGCCAAGACCTACGAGGTCAACGCCGACGAAATGGCCGCCTACAACAAAACGCTGACCGCGGCGGGCGACAACAAGAACGGCAAGGGCGATGGCTGGCAGCCTACGGGGCGTGCCAATGAATATCAGTTGGCCGAAATCTTCAGCAATGACTCCGGCTGTATCCGTGTGCAAGGGCTGGCCTACGGCACCTATCTGGTCGTGGAGACCACGACGCCGCATGATTTGTTCCAGGCGGAGCCGTTCCTGGTCAGCATCGACCCCGAGCAGGACAACAACCCCTGGGGCGCGATGGCCACGCCGAAGGACAGTGTGATGAAAGCATCGGATTCCTATCAGAAATTTACGGTACTGGATGAGGAGATTGAAGTGTATTTAAAAATCACGAAACTCGATACGGAAACCGGCAAACCGGTCCTGCTGCCGAACACAGCCTTCCAGATCTACTGGCTGGATGACAACGGCAACTATCGGCTGGAAAACGGGAAGCCCAAGCTGGTCACGATGACGGACACGGTAAATGGGCATTTGACCAAGAACGTGGATACCTTCTACACCAACGAGGAAGGTATCCTGACCCTGCCTGAAAAGCTGCCGCTGGGCAAATACCGCATTGTGGAGACTGTCGGCCCGGACGGCTTCTACAACGAGTGGGCCGACAGCGGCAACTACTATGTCGATTTCGATATTTCCACGGACCGCATCTACAAGGCCACCGGCGACGACAACGAAAACGGCATGGATACGCTGGTCATTGGTGAGAACTACTGGAATGAGGAAACGCTGGGCAAGCTGACCATCCGTAAGACCGGCAATACCTTGACAGGAATGATCGAAACCAACGATTTGATTGACCCCTGGATGACCGGCGAGGCAGACTCCGACTTTGCCTATATGCTGCGTCCGTTGGCCGGTGCGGAATACACCATTACGGCTGCCGAGGACATTTACACGCAGGACCGCCAGCTGGATGCCAACGGCAGCCGCACGCTCTGGTATGCCAAGGGCGATGTGGTGGCAGTTGTTACCACCGGTGACGGCAGTGCAGACACTGCTGTGTTTGCGCCGTCCCGCACCAAGGCGACCTATGATTTTCTGTCGGTCATCCACGACGGCACGCTCGGCGAGGTCAGTATTACCCTGCCGCTGGGCAGCTACCATGTGGAGGAAACCAAGCCGCCCTATGGGTACGTCGGCACGACAGACAGCTACGATGTGACATTTGTCTGGGACAACCAGCTGAACGATGTAGTCATGGCAAAGAGCATCATCAAGAATGGCGACAGTGAACAGCATTTTGATGTTGTACGCGCATCGGAAGCCTCTGCGGAACTGGCTGAACAGCAGACCCTTGGTTTCTATAATGACCGTGAGCATGCCCGCGTGGGTGTGTACAAGATCAATCAGGAAACCGGCAAATATCTGGCCGGTGCCGTGTTCAACCTGTACACCCGTGATGACATCTACGACATGGACGGTAACAAGCTGTTCTCTGCCGGTGATTTGATTTCCACCAGTCCCGAGACCGTTGCGGACGGCTACACCTATTTCAACTGCGATGTTCCCATCCGCGGCGAGTGGTACGGCCAGAGTGACCGGCTGGATGCATCGACAAACAGCGGCAATTACTTTATCCGAGAACTGCGCACCCCGCTGGGATACTATCTCAACGATGCAGAGATGGAAGTCACCTTCACCTATGACGGCGAGGTTCTGCAGGTACTGGACAGCACCTGCGCCAACAAGCCTACTGAAATGTGGGTGAGTAAGCGCGATTTGACCAACGACGAGGAACTGCCCGGTGCTACGCTGATCATCAAAGATGCGAAGGACAACGTTGTGGACACCTGGGTATCCACCGACACGCCGCACCGTGTGACGGGGCTGCATTTTGACGAAGAATACACGTTGATGGAACAGCGGCCTGCAGACGGGTATGCTGTTGCTGACGATATTGTGTTCCGCCTGGAACGCAAAGCAAATGCTGACAGCCACGAACTGGACGAGGCAGACGTCTACTACCTAAAGGATAAAAAGAATCTTTGGATCATCCCCTGGGAGGAATGGGAGCTGCTGGACGATGCCACGATGATTATGCGTGATGACATTACCAAAGTACAAATCTCCAAGGTTGATATTGCCACAGGTAAAGAGCTGCCCGGCGCGGAGCTGGTCATCAAGGATAAGGACGGCAACACGGTTGCACAGTGGGTTTCCGAGGACAAGCCCCACTATATCGAAAAGCTGCCTGCCGGAGAGTACACGCTGACCGAGATCACCGCACCCAATGGCTATCAGCTTGCAGAAAGCATTACCTTTACTGTACTGCCCACCGGTGAGCTTCAGACTGTCGTTATGAAGGATGCACGCATTCCCGAGGAAACACCGCATGAGGATACCCCGAGCAATACGCCGCAGCCGACGCCGGGCAGCACGCCCGCGCCTACCCCTGCACCGGCAAGCACGCCCACGACAACGCCTGTGCCGATGCCGGTCATTCCCCATACGGGCGATATGTTCCCCCTTGCGCTGCTTTCGGCGGCGGTTTTCGGGTCTATCGTCGGCTTCGGAGTCCTTGCGTACAAGCGCCGCAGATCCAAAATGGATGAGAGCGAGCACTAAAAACCTATGAAACACGCACACTGTATGGGCGACTCTCGCGGGCCGCCCTATTTTATTGGTGAATGACATGAAACATATCATCTGTTCGAGCTTCGGCAAAGACAGCAATGCAACAGCGCTGCTGGCCCTACAGCATGGCGAACCGCTGGACGGAATCATATACACAGAGGTCATGTTCAGCAAGGAGATTTCCGGAGAGCTGCCCGAACATACGCGGTTTATCTATGAAACAGCAATTCCGTACTTTGAAAAGCGCGGTATCCCCACAAGGGTTTTGCACGCTGAAAAGACATATCTGGATTGCTTTTACCACGTGGTGAGCCGCGGCAACGCACAGGGAAAGCTGGCAGCTTTTCCGTTGGCTGGTCGCTGTGCAATTCAACGAGATTGCAAGGTCCCGCCACTGGAAGCCTATAAAGAGAGTTTGCCGCCGGGTACAGTTTCCTATTTAGGGATTGCCGCGGATGAGCCTATCAGACTGGAGCGGCTAAGTTCACCCCGGAATAGCCATCATCGGTGAAATGGCGAATGTTTGTATATCCGTTTTTCTGAGCGTAATCTTCCAAGTATTTCTTCTGATTGGTGATGGAATTTGACTCTCCCGACAGGTCATCATCGCGCGATAATCGTTCATACAGCGCTGTTATTTTTGAATACCTTGCTATTATCTCCACCACCTTTCTACCGTTGGGCTTTTACTTTTGGTCGTTTAGATTTATCGTCCAATTAGAGTTTACCCCTCCGGCGAAAGCTCACCGCGCATCTTCGTCAGAGCGTCGATCAGCCCGGTGCGGCTGCCGGTGTTGTAGATACAAAGCAGGTTCGTTTCCTCAAAAGTGAAGTTTCCCCTATCAAATCTCCCTTTCCGCGCTCTTTTTGGGCGCTGTCTTTTTGTGTTCCGTCCTAGGCTGGCTTTTCAACTGCTCCATGACGGACTTTTTTCTTTTCCCGGTCCTCCCGGTGGGCGGCGGCAGCCAAATCCATGAGGGAAATCGGCTGGCCACTGCGGGCCTGCTGTTCCAGCTGGGCTACCGTCGGCTCCTTGGGGCCGTTGTTGATGATGCCGTCGATCATGCCGTAGTCATCCTCCACGACCATTTCCGCATTTTTCAGCGGATTGTCCGGCAGGAATCCGGGAACCTGCTCAAAGCCGAAGCTGTCGCAGTAATGACAGGATACCTTGCCATCCCGCTTAATGGCAACGATGTCGCTTACGCTCATGGACGGATGGCGGTAATCGGCGGGATGTTCATTGTTGAAGCGGTAAAAGAGCTGTTCGGCGGTATCGCCTTTCAGATCGGAGGGCAGCAGCGGAGCGGTGTAGACCAACTCATAGTTGTCCCGCTGCACCGTCTGCCCGATGGACTGGAGCCATTCCAGGCCCTCATAGCGGATGTCCCGCAGCTCGTCGGTGTGCTTCACCTGATAAATAGCGAAGCAGTCCCCCTTGTGGGAGAGAAACGCCTGCTCCCGTTCCTCCTGGTGGGCCATGCGGTCCTTGACCAGCTTATCAAACTCCGGGGTTTCCTCCCATTCCTCACGGGGCAGGGCGAAGATACCGTTATGGGCGTCCAGGTCGGCGGTGTCAAAAGCCATCACCGGATTTTCGCCCTCCTGGATGATATAAACTGTCAGGTCACGCTCTATCAGCTCATAGGCCCGCTCTTTGGAGCGGGGCAAAAGATCGCTGTCCAGGCAGCCGCATTTCTCCAGATCGTCCTGGGTCAGAACCGGGTCTGGCATGGGATATTCGTCCAGCGCCTGTTCCTGAGCATCCGGCAGCAGGGCGGCTGCGGCTTCTGCGGTCTGCTGGCTGGCCTGTTCATACAAAGTCTCGATCATGGACAGCGGCGCATACTTGATGGATTGCTTCAACCACAATTTTCTTATAATTAGTGCGTTCCGCAAGATCTTCACCAAAGTGAAGTGTTCCTTGCATTAGGGCGTCGTTCAGAATTTTATCAACATAGAAATCAACCGATTTTTCACGTTTTTTTCTCTCTACTTTATCAGGATTTCCATGCAGAATACTCGGTATCAATTTTGGATGTAGTTCCGTTTGCCCTCTGTACAGAACTGTTCCATACGCAGCATTGTTATGTTTTACGCATCCAACAATTGCGTTTAGCCCCTGCATTGTAAGCACATCATAAACCGGAATTATACCATTCCATCTTCCCAAAAATCTCGTTCCGTCTATTGATAAGTTTTCAGGTCTGTACATTTCGCATTTTCCTTTTCGGATACTATCTGCTTATTTTTATACTTATACAGCAAGAGTAGAATTACAAATACATAGGGAAATCCCTCTGATACTTTTCAACCTTGTTTTACTACAGCATTTTTTCCCCGGAAAGCAATTCCGATTTTAATGATTGATTTAACTCCGGCATTTCGCAGTTCTGTATCATATTTTTTGTCATCAATTTGCTGGAGTGCTTTATCTGCTAATGATTCCAAATTCTCCCGCGCATCTTTTGTATATTTAAATTCAAATAGAAAGCCTGGAATATCGTTTGCCAAAGGCATAAGCTGAATATCGAAGCGTCCAAGCCCTGATTCACGGTTGGAACGAATCCGATACCGATTTCCAAGGATAGCACATAATCCAAGCATCATCCCGTGGTAAAATCCCTCATTTGCTCCATCCATAGAAGAAATACTCTTCAGCATAAAATCTTCCAGCAAAAACTGGAGCTTTTTTGCGTCTCTTGAAAAAATTGCTTGATTGATAGAAATTGAGGTGTTATTCTGGTTTGTACGGTTTAGAACCTCTTTTTCATAGACAAATATAATCTCTTTATTAGGAATTGCAACATCACACATGAAATTTCCGTCATTCTGTGGATAGGTCGCAGCGACCTTCAAGTATCCGGCAACAAGCAGAAAACTATAGATACTATATGGATTACTCTGTATTTCTGGATAAATAACACTAGTATCTACATAGGTTGTGATTTTTTCACCGCAGAGTAATTTGTAAAGGTTTTCCGTGGTTTCTGGCGTAGCTGATGCAATGATTTCGCCAATGATTTCATTGCTTCCTGTAGACTGCCAAAACGCCTTTGGAAAGCATTTATCTGCAATGTAGTTAATTACTGACCATGGATTAAAAATTTCTGTATTACCAAATCTATATCCATCATACCAATCACAAATTTCCTGATATTTTTCTTCTTTTCCGTAGTAGCACAGCATATCCTGAACTTCTTCTTTAGTAAAGCCAAAATATTCGCTGTAACTTTCATCAAGAATTGAATTTGTTTTTAAATTATTCATACCACTAAAGATACTTTCTTTAGCCACCCTCAGAATTCCTGTAAGAAAGCCAAAAGCCAAATGCGAATTATCTTTGAGTCCACCAGAAAAGAAGTTGCGCATGAAGTTCACAATTTCTGAATAAAAATTATAATTATGGCCCTGTTGAATTGGTGTATCATACTCATCGATGATGATTACACATTCCTTACCGAAGTGCTTATGAAGAAGCAATGACAAAAGTTGCAAACCCATTTGGCAATCGACTTCGGTGACCTTATCGCTGGCGAATCGGTGATATTGTTCTTTTTCATAGGTAGTCAATGTTTGGCTTGTTTCTAGCTCACTGTGCCGCATGAATTCCAAGGAAATCAATATTCGTATTTTCTGATAAGTTTCCTCCCAAGTTAAGCACTTCACGTCCTTGAACGTCAGGAAGATTACTGGGTATTGCCCTTGATGCTGCGTGTAAAAATCGCCACACTGCCATATCTGTTTATCTTTAAAATAAATCGACGTATCTTCCGCTGTTTTTTCAAAAAAGACACGAAGCATATCCATATTCATAGTTTTACCAAAACGTCGCGGACGAGTAAACAGGGACACCATCGGTTTCGTATCAAGAAAGTCACGAATCAGTAAGGTTTTGTCTACATAGTAATAACTCGTTGTCGCGGCTTTAAAGTCGGAAACACCTATTGGCAAAGGCTTTTTCTTCTCGCTTAAATCTTCAGAAATGGCATATGCTGGAATTCTCCACAATCCTCTATCTTTTTCAGCTCCCTGAAAATCTCCTTGTTTGCACATTTGCTGGACTCTACGAGTTGTGATTCCAAGTCTTTGGGCAACATCCCCGCAAGATAAGTAGTCCATAGCGAACCTCCCAATGATACTCTATTAGCTGTGAAAAAAGCACGCATAAACACGCAGAAAATTAGAACAGTGAGACTAATTTGTCGTTCAGAAACATAGAAAGCAATCAACTTCTGTAATATAATTTATAGCGATTTTCAAAAATAAAGCGAATAGCCGCAGGAACGGAACCACCCTGAGCAGTCAGAAGGCGAAACAGTCTGAAAAGAATGTTGGACCGCATTCGGAAGAGTATCCAGAGTCCTCACCTTGAATTTAAGCAGGAAAACCTTCACTTTTGACCAGAGCTTTTCAATGGGATTCAGGTCAGGACTATACGGTGGAAGGTAAATGTATCGAACTCCAGAACTGTCCAGCAGATTTTTTACTGCCTTTGCATGGTGCGACTTCATATTATCCATCACAAGGACAGAATTGCTGTTAAGCTGAGGCAGCAAAATATCCTTCAAAAGGTGTTTTTATACTTTAACGTTCGTCTCTGTGTGTTTGCCAGGGGGTATACGCTTTTGCATATGTTTTCGTGCATCTTTCTATTTGCCGTGGAGCAGTTGAAAACCAGAAATGAGAACGGGTCGTTTTGCTCATTCCTGTACTTTATTATAAGTATATCTCCTACAGCGAAATAAAGCAACTATATTTTTCGCTTAAATTTCGTCCAAAGCGAAATCTCATAAATTGACGGGAAGATGAATTCATCACCCTCGTGCTCACTTCAAAAGTAAAATTTTTATTTTCTGTCCGTCCCATTCCCACACTTCGACGCTATCCATTGTAATTGAGAGGAGATATACTTCCTCTCAACACAACTGAATAGCGTCCTCTGCCGTACCGCTTTTGGGGAAGCAGCGCCAGAATCCGGGATATCCCGGGGAGCGTGCCAAGAAAGCGTGACAACATGCTGCAAGGCCGGCCCAAAGGCTGCCTTGCAGGGCACAGCGCCGGGAAGGGTTGCCTGTCTGGAATTTGCAGGGGGAGAAAAACGCAAAACCAATATAGCAGCAGATTATGCCGTGAAAGTACCTGCTTTCACGGCATTGCTGTGCCGCCATATTGGTTCCATTCGTACATTTTTGAAATCGTAACGATTGTAGTATACTGGTTTTGCGGACGAGGAAAACGCCCCGTCCCGACAGTCGAATCTTGGAGGTGCAGTCTTATGCCACAACGCTTTGGGAGGCCCTTCTTATGACAGCCAGCTTGCGCGTAAAAAACGACAAATACTATGTTGTGCTCACGCATACGACAGATGGCAAAAAAAATCAGACCTGGGTTTCCACAGGTCTGTCAGTAACAGGAAACGAGGGCAAAGCCAGGCAGATCATGCTTGATATGCTCGGCGAAAAACCTGAGCAGGCTGCCCCGCCCGATATGCTTTTCAGTGACGCCGTGCGCCGCTGGCTGGAGGACGTCCGGCATCGTGTGGACGAGGTCACTTATCAGGGCTACGAGGTTCAGGCCCGAGCGCACATCCTCCCCTACTTCGATGACCTGCAAATCCGGCTGTGCGATGTTGACGGCGAGACGCTGCAGACGTACATCAACGTAAAGACTAAATTCGGGCGCTCTGACGGCCACGGCGGCCTATCCGCGGTTAGCTTGCGTCAGCACAAGAACGTGCTCAATCAGACGCTCAAATTAGCGCAGAGAGACGGTCTGATTCAGACAAACCCAGCCGATCTGGTCGTCATGCCGCACGCGGCGCAGTTTACCGGCACGTTCTACACCGAAGCGCAGATGCGAGACCTGCTGACCGCCGTCAAGAACGAACGCCTCTACCCCATCATCTACGTCACCGCACTGTACGGCCTGCGCCGCAGCGAGGTACTGGGGCTGAAATGGGACAGCATCAACTTTGCGATGCAAACGCTAACCATACGGCACACCGTGGCCCGGGTCACGAAGGTCGTGGAGAAGAACAAGACGAAGAACGCATCCAGCTTCCGCAGCTTTCCCCTGACAGACGATGCGGTGCGGCTGTTCAAAATCTTACTTCAACAGGAACAAATCTACCGAAACCACTTCGGCAAGGACTACATAGACAACGACTACGTGTTCACCTGGGAGGACGGGCACCCCTACTCCCCCGACTATGTGAGTCACACCTTCCACAAGCTGCTGAAGAAGTACGACCTGCCCCATATCCGATTCCACGACCTGCGCCACACCTGCGCCAGCATGCTGCTGTCGGAGGGCTACGGCCTGAAGGACGTGCAGGAGTGGCTGGGACACTCGGACATCAAGATGACCGCGAACATCTACGGCCATCTGGATATACGCCGCAAGCGCTCCATCGCCAACGGCTTGGAGCAGGCGCTGCCGCGATTGAAGCCGTAAAAAACAAAAAAGCGCCAAATCCTTTCGGATTTGACGCTATGCTGATCTTGACAGCCATCTTTGGTCCGAGTGGCGAGAGTCGAACTCACGGCCTCTTGAACCCCATTCAAGCGCGCTACCAAACTGCGCTACACCCGGTCAACCGGGCTGTCTCGAATCAGCTTTATTATTATAGCGGATTTGAAGGAGAATGTCAACAGGGTTTTGCAAAAATTATATTTTTTGCATTTTCCCGCGCAAAGTGCTGCATAAATCCGACGGCGGATGCTTGACTTTCCCGCGCAGGTGCGCTATACTTAATATCCTACCACAATAGCAAAGGAGGTGTGCCCTATGGCAGAGGACAAGTGTGGGAAAAAAATGATTGCCGTCAACCGTGAGGTGCGCCACGAATACTTTGTCATCGAGGCACTGGAAACAGGCATCGAGCTGGTAGGCACCGAGGTCAAGAGCCTGCGCGCCGGAGGGGTCAACCTGAAGGATTCCTGGGCAGACATCGATGACGGCGAGCTGATCGCCAAGGGCATCCACATCAGCCCCTATGAGCAGGGCAACATCTTCAACAAGGACCCGCGCCGTCCGCGGCGTTTGCTGGCACACAAGGCGGAGATCCGCCGTCTGGGGCAGCAGATCAAGCTGCAGGGCTACACGCTGGTGCCGCTCTCTCTTTACTTTAAAAAGGGGCGCGTCAAGCTGGAGCTGGGCCTGTGCAAGGGCAAAAAGCTGTATGACAAACGTGCGTCTGCTGCGGCGCGCGACGCCAAGCGCGACATTGACCGCGCACTCAAAACGCAGCGATAAGTTGTTTCTACTTCACTTTCCCGGTGGGCTTGCCTGCCGAATATACGGGGCTGTAATGGTTTCGACGGGGAGAGAGAGGCGTGAGCAGCGGGCCGTGGCGGTGACCCACGATAAAAGCGCTAACTTAAATTAACTGACAACAATTATCCTGTTGCCGTAGCTGCCTAATTAGGCGCTGCCGTCCTGCCTGTGTTAGTACCGCATGGGGTCAGGGCGTCGATTAGGTACTGAACGTGAACGGGCTTAAGCTTTGCGGCCCGGCATGAACTTATGAAGCTACCAAGGTGTAGTGCGTGTGTGCTCGCCCACACCAAGGGAAATTTAATAAACACACTGCGCCCGGAGATACTCTAACTGATTTCTTTTCGGACACGGGTTCGACTCCCGTCAGCTCCACCATATTGTGCAAATCCGAACTCAATCTTCTTTGTGAAGGATTGTTTCGGATTTGTTTTTGTTTTAGAGGATGTGGATCAGTCCACATCCTCTTTTTTCGGCGCATCGTAAGTAAACGCCTGTTTAGCATTCCTGATGCCAGCCGTGGTCGGGTCACTCCCATCAACCTGCGCGCCACATATATGCGGCCCCCCTACGACGCAGCAAAAAACAAAAAGCCGCTTACCTCAAACGAGATAAGCGGCTTTTGGCAGGGGTAGTCCCCTGCCGCCGTTGGTCGAAAAATCTTGCAGTTCAGAAAGGGACGCTGTTTCAACATTTTCCGGGATGTTGGCTGGTGCAACGTGGCCGGGGTTCAGGATGATGCGGACGCGGAAGCCACCGGGGCCGTCATCGAACACAATAATTTTGTGCACCATTTCGCGGATCACGGCGCGTAGCTGCATTGGCTCCATGTCCTTCAGCTGGATGCGTGACCATACTTCGCGCAACTGGTCAATATTGATTTTTGCCACATCGTCCGTCATGTCAAGATCGGTGGCCTGGGCCAGCAAGGCCAGGCGCTGCTGCTGCAGGGTGTTGATGCGTTCAATGGCGCTGGACGGATCAAGGCCCTTTTCGATGGCGGCATAGATGCGGTCGATCTTCAGCTGGACTTCGGCAGCCTGGCGCTTTAGATCGGCGGCCAGGTCAGTGTGCCGGGGGTCCGGCTCCATGGATTGAAGCAGCGCGGCACACAGCGTGTCCATGTTGGCGGGGTTGAAGATGACCCGCTGGAGATAGTCTACCACCGCACCTTCCAGGCTGGCGGCAGGCACGGGGCGGGCATGCTCCCCGTCTGCATGCAGGCGTTTCTTGGCGCTGCAGGTGTAGTACCTGTATTCCACGGGCTTGCCATGGGATTTGTAGCGGTGGGCCTCCCCGGACATGGAGCCGCCGCAGCCGCCACAGTAAACCAGGCCGGACAGCAGGTAAAACGCTTTTGCCGTATAGGCAGCGGAACGATGTTTGCGGTTATTCATTTCGGCTTGCACCTCTTTAAATTCTTCCGGGGTGATGATCTGCGGCATGCCGCCCTCTACGCAGACCCATTCGCTGCGGGGTTTGAGGTTGCGGCGATTTGTGCGGCCGTCTGGATCGGCCGGGGCCAGGCGATTCCAGACATAGGTGCCGGTGTACTTTTCGTTGCGCAGTATATCGTACAAGCTGTTTTTGCCAAAGGGCCGCCCACGGCGGGTGACGTGCCCTGCGGCGTTGAGTGCGTCTATAATTTCCGTATAGCCGCACCCCTGCCGGTACATTCTGAAGATCATCTGCACGGCCGCGGCTTCGGTGGGCTGCAAAACAAATTTGCCGGTGGTTTTGTCCACTGCATAGCCCAGGGGCGGCGGGCCGCCGGTGTTGCGGGCACCCATGGCGTTTTCCCGCATGCCCTTCATCACTTCGGTGGCCAGGTTGGCGCTGTACCACTGATTGATGGCCTTGGTGATGTTGCGCATGAACTGGCCCTGCGGGGTATCGTCAAAGTGTTCGCTGGCGGACAGGACACGGATGCCCTGGCGGCGCAGCTGCGCTTCGATCAGCGTCTGGCGTTCCGCGTTGCGGAAAAAGCGGTCGAGTTTGTGCACGATGATGAACTGAACCCCGGCGGGTACGGCGTCCTGTAGCATCTGCTGAAACTCTGGCCGCTCCCCGCTGCGGCCGCTGTTGCCATGATCTTTATAGATGTGTACCAGCTGATAGCCCATAGCAGCAGCATAGGCCACGATGGCGCGCTGCTGGGCTTCAATGGATTCTTCACGCTGGCCGGTAGTGGATTTGCGGCAATAGCCGAACGCCAAGGGTGGATGCGTAGGGCCGGACACAGTGCTGTACATCGTAACGCCTCCCCTGTTTTGCAGTCAAGTGCAGCCGATCACTGGCGCAGCGGTGCGCCGGTGTTGTCTTTGAATTTGCCGGTCAAAATGTGGATAATGTCAATAATAGAGCCGATAAAGAAGAAATTCATGGTAAAAAGGGCAACAATGCCGCGGCCGATGCGGCCAACATAGAAATAGTGCGCACCGAAGCAGCCCAGGAACAGGCACAGGAAAAAAGCCACCCATTTCTTTTTATCGCTGGTAACAGTAACATAGTTTGCCATAATGATAGACCTCCTGATTATTTCAACATCCTATATAAACCGGCGTTGCCGGCGCGATACGGTAAAATATTACCAAAATAAAGCAAAATGCACGAAAAAGGCCGCATAAATAATGCCATGCCCCGGTGCAGATAAAGTTCTTTAATCTATCCCCGGTGCTACACTTCATCTTGTAAAGATGAAGTGTAGCACCGGGGTAGCGTCTTTGTTTGACAAAGACGGGCGTGGGCCTGGGTTCACTCCCCTTTACCGCTGTATTGCAGCTGATTTGCAATGCAGCGCCGGACCGTATCGCGGCCGCGAGCGTCCAGCAGGCGGTAGTCTTTTACCACTTCGGCTTCTTCGGCACTAAGCGCCGTCTTGGGTTCTTCAATTTGCACATGTTCGCCATTGACTGCATGCTCGCCGGTGTTCAGGTATTCCAGATCGACCTGCAGGCCGCTAGCGATTTTGAACGCCACATCAAGGGCAACGCTTTTCTGCTTGCGGTTGATGACGCTGCGGATCGTGCTGTCAGAAAGGCCACAGGATCGCGCAATGTCAGGAATTGAAAGGGAGCGATCTTCCATGATTTGAAGCAGAACTTTGTAAAACTCCATTGTATTCACCTCGCTATGTTGATTTTTATTATACTACGATTTTCACGCATTGCAAGAAAAATTTGAAAAACCATCTTGACAATTCACGCAACGCGTGGTATATTGCAGACATCAATCACGCATTGCGTGATTCCGGGAGGGATAAGAATTGAAAACACCAACTATCAAATACGAAAACATGCGGGTAGAAATGGCCCGCAAAGGCATCGGCGTGCAGGATATTGCCAAGTGTCTGGACAAAAACCGCGACACGGTAGGCCGAAAGCTGGCCCGGAAGTCTCCCTTGCAGCTTGATGAAGCCTTCACGATTCGGGACACCTTTTTCCCTGATTGCGAGATTTCCTACCTGTTCAAAGAAGCCATGGGCAACGGCCCCGGCGCAGCATGAGCGATTGGAGATGATACCGATGGAACAGCCCAAAACCTTGGTGGAATTGCTGAACATGGACTTCCCTGCCAGCAAGACCATCAACATTGAATATGAAGCTGACGACGAAGAAGCTGCTGATAGTGGCGCAACGTCCGATACTCTGCCCCAGTAAGCCCGCGGAATTGCAGCTGATATTCGCATGCAATCAGAAGTGTCTGGGCCTGCTGACCATCAAGCTGCGGCACCTTGCTACGCAGCAGCGGCACAAGGTTGTGCGCTACCGCCTGGCAACGGTTCATACGAATAGGATCGGCACCAGAAAAGTCAGATGCCGGTGCAAGCGAAAATGCCACCAGCGCGGCGCATAACACATTACAATCAAATTTTGAAATTTTCATTTTAACACATCCCTTGCAATTTTGAACAATTGGAGACGATGAAAACGGACACAAAAGAAAGGCAGACACCAACGGGCATAAAGAAGCGCTGGCGCGGACGGAACGTGGCGGGAGCCTTACTCTATTTTCTGAATCTTATTGCCAGCGCAGCATGGTTTTTCTTTCTTGGCTGCATAGTCAGTGCCGTGCTGAAAAGGCTGTAATTCCGTGATTTGTGTGGATTATACCACACCCGAAAAAATCTGTACAGAACCGCTGCCAGCCATGCACGAAAAAACAGGCAGGGCACTGCCAGCCATAGTCGAAAAAAGGCACAGAAACAACGTGGTACGGTGAAAAAATGAAATCATCAGCAACACAAAAAAAGCCAAAAGGGCGCTATCTTGTGGCATTTTTGGTGGACGACCAGGCAGTGGCAGAGGCCGCCTGCCAGGAAATCCACAATCTGGTGCGGTACAAGAGCGGTGCCACCAAAGGCATACCGCATGTGCTGGTTATAAAAGAAAACCCGCCCACAGACCTGGTGGCGCTGGGCACACGCCGGAGAACCCCGGCAGGAGGCAAACACCATGGAGAATAAAAACGGGCTGAACGCCCTGCTGGTTCCGGGTGCACATCTGGACGAATACATAAAAGCCGTTGCGGCGCAGTACCGCAGCGACCTGACCGCCACCTACGGCACCCTGCAAAAAGCCGTGGCGTTGCTGGAAGACATGGCGTGCGGCGGCTACACCCCGGAAAAGCAGCAGGCCGTGCAGCACATTGCCTACGTAATGATGTGCTACACGACCAGCAAAGACTGGGGCTATGACGGTCCACAGCTGGACGACGCCAAGGAGATCGGCTGCCGGGTGAAAGACCTGCCGCTGGACAAAAGGCTGCTGGAACTGATGGGCGACTATGGCGAGGTACCGACAAGCTGCCATGTGGACGGCACCACCATGGAGGTGGCCTACTGGTGTGTGTACGGCAAGAAAAACCGCGAGATCATAAAGCACACGGCAGAGCTGGCCCGCCAGGGGTGCATTTTTGTGGGCCTGGTGCGCAGCCTGGCAACGCCGAAAGAGGGCTGACTATGACGGCCCGCATTACACTGACCAGCGGAGAACTGCCGGACGGAACGCCCATTGAACCGGGCACCGTGCTGACGGATACCGGGGCCGCCAAGCTGGCCCCGCTGCTGGCCGAACTATTTAAAGCCGCGCTGGCGGCAGAAGAAAGGACCCAGAACGATGGAAATGCAGGTACTTAACGATATGACCGAAGTGCTGCGGGCCTGCCGCACCGAAACCGACAGCCCGGTGGAACAGGTGGCCATGCTGGCCGAGCGCGCTGCCCGCGCCGAGCGGGTGGCCGCCAAGCGACAGGCAGATAACGACCAGCTGCAAGGGCTGTACCAGGCAGCGTCCCGCCGCGCCGCCCGTGAGTGCAAGCGGGCCAACGTGGCCGAGCAATGCCAGGAAGCCACCGAAAAGGCGCTGTTTTACTGGCGCTTTGCCACCGTGGCCATGGTGCTGGCGCTGGCGTTGCTGATCGGTGCCTACATGGTGGCGTTGAGCGATGTGAGCTACTGGCAGACCAAGGCCGAGAACCCCGACACCCACGCCGCCGCAAGCAGCATCACCTACGACTACGACATGCAGAAAGCCGTGGTGTGGTACAAATGACCATCCTGGAATACCTGCAAGATATGGAACTGGAAGACCGGGTGGCCCTGGTAGGCTGTGCCGACAACGCCCTGCGCGGGCTGCGGAACTGCACCGCCAAGACGGCCGCCACCAGCTTTTTGCACTGGGCCTGCCCGGAATACCTGGCCGGCCAGCTGGGGCTTGCGTTCGAGTGCAGCAGCCCTGCCAGCAACAACGACGCCCGCTGTGAGCGGTGCGCCGCCGCCTTTTTACAGATGCAGATGCCAAACACAGGGAGGGCCAGACGATGGAAACCATGAGTACACACGAGGCGGTGGCATGGATCATTGCCGCCGCCAAGGAAAACGCCCGGCTGTACCATGACACGCTGCACAGCATCGTGGGCGTGTACAACCCCGGCATGCGCGGGGCACTGATCTGCACCGCCGCCGAACAGGCCGGGCTGCTGGGCGGGTACAAGGATTCGCTGCAATTTCTGATGAAGGCAGGCCTGGTGCCTGATGACCTAAAGGAAGAAGCCGAAGAGGTGATGAAACTATGATTTACACCGTTCTGCTGTACCTGATCTGCGCTGCCGCTGTTGCGCTGGGCCTTTGGGCTGCCTGGCAAAGCGGCAAGGATGTGGGCTACCGCAACGCCATGCGGGACGCCGAAGTGCTGCACGATGACACCCGCGAAACCGTGCTGCAGCACAAGGTGGACGAATGAGCGCCCCGGCGGATGAGCGCAGGCAGCTGATCGACCAACTGGCGGCGCTGGTGGTGGAAGACCGGCGGGAAGCCGCCGCCAAAGAGCGGGACCCGCGCAAAACGCCCTACTACCTGCTGAACATCAGCCACCCGGTGCTGCGCCAGTTCTACCTGGACTACATGAGCAAAACCGGCGAGACCTCCCCGCCCGGCGACATAGGGCGGACAAGGTTTGAACTGTCCATGCTGCACCCCACCGTGCTGCGCAGCCTGGCAGAACATTATAAAAGGAATGGAAGGCTGCAAAATGATGGGTAATGCAAGAGACCGCAAAGAGGGCAGCTACTGCTTTAACTGCAAGTTTTGGCGCGGTGGTGACACACCTATGGAGCCGGACGGCACCCCTGCAGAGGGCTGGTGCGGATTTACGCTGGCAGATGGGGCCCAGCTGTACCATGATACACTGGGAGTCACAAAATCAAATAACTGGTGCTGCCTGTGGATGGCGAGAAAGGACGAAGATTACATGGACGAAATCAAAGAAACAACGCCCGGCGGGCTGCCGGAGTGCCCGTATAAGATCGGCAAGCTGGCCTACATGGTTGCAATCGGCAGTGCGGTATCGATCAGCATCGGGAACGGCAACAGGGTCGAAAAAATGCAGATGCCCTATGTAATGGCCGCAACCGTCGATGTTTTAATGACCGATGGAGAAAAATGGATCCCCTGCCGCAAGGACGAATACGGGGAAATTGAACCGCTGGCCAACACCTGCGGGGCTGTGTTCGGTGCTGTGTATGCGACCAGAGAAGATGCAGTGAAAAATTTAAACGAACTGGTTGAAAGTTACCAGAAAGGCGAACGCAACTACTTAAAGTAACACCCCGCCCAGGCGGGGCTATATGAGCCGCCAAGGCCGCATGAAGCTGCGGCGGCACCGCCCACAGCTGCCGCGTGGGTAAGTTCGGCAGCGCCCTACTGCGTGGGCAAACCGCAGGCCCTGCCAGGCCACCCAAGAGCCTGGCGGGCGCAAGAGGGCAAGCGGATTTTCTGCATGTTGCCGCTTCCCTGCTGCCTGGCCGCTTCAGCCGCTGCCAGGCAGCCACATGGTGCGCGTACAGTTACCGGCAGGGCTTCCAGACCCCGCTGCCCGGATCAACACCGAGGTGCACCACCATAACAGGCATAGGAGGTCAAGCCCATGAAAAGAAGCTGCTACCAGTGTGCTGACAGATACCAAGGCTGCCACGGGACATGCCCGCGGTATGCGACCGAGGACGCTGCCAACGAACGCCGGAAGGCCTACGACCGGCAGTTTGGATATGTAGACAGCATGCCGCAGACCACCACCTACCTGAAAAAGACGCTTGCCCCCAAACGGTGCGGCGGCCAACAATGACCGAAAGGACGGAACGACCATGACCAGAAAAAAGTGCATTAAAATCTTGATGAACACAGTGGCGGAAAGCCGATACCGTGAAGCCGCAGACCTGTTCACCCGTTCGAGGGAGGCAGCACAGCGAGTGCACGTGAATGTCAGCAACAAGGAATTGCTGGGCAGGCTGTTGGGCTGTGCCATTCGTGCGGGTGCCAACTATGGCGAAGTAGAATTGCAGGCCCGCGCCTTTTGCTGGCTTGTATGGTTAAACAACAAGGAAGCCGGAAAGCATGACAGCCTGATGGGCGGGCCGCGGGAAAATATTACACAATAAAACAAGGCCGCAGCCCCCGTGCGAAAGGGGCTGCGGCCTTACAAGAACCAAGTATCTACCTATATTATATAGTGCTGCCCTGCCGCTGTCAATGCGCAGCGGGCATTTTAACGGTCCGAAAAGGGGCCGCTGGGGCGGCTTGTATAGGGGTTATTTTTAGCATCACTCCCACCCTGGAAGAAAAAAGGCCAGGGCGGGCGTGGCCGGACGGAGGGAACGAAGTGCGACCGCCAACGAAGAAACAATACATCCGGGAACAGAAAACCATCTGCGGGAAGAATTACGCGGAAGTGGATTTCTGCTGGATCAGCGAAAAGGAACACCGAGCCGGTACACGCGGCCGCAAGCGCTTTGCCAGCAGCCTGGCCCAGCAGGGCCGAAACGCCGAGCGGGCCAGGCGGACGCTGGTGCAGCTGCTAAACACGAATTTCGATGAACAGGGTTTTTCCCTGACCCTGACCTATGAAGACATCTATCTGCCCGGCGGTGACGATGCCGCATGGCTGGACGTGCAGAACTACCTACAGCGCATACGCCGATGGCTGAAAAAGCAGAAATGGCCGAACGCCGGCAAGCTGAAGTGGGTATGCGTGACCGAGAATCAGGAAGCTGACCCAGCCCACGGGCTGAAAGAGGTGCGCTATCACCACCACATGGTGTTGCAGGTGGATGGCCTGACCCCGGAACAGCGCACCGCCCTGCGTGATGCGCTGGAAAACCTGTGGAGCTCCGGCACCAACCGCTACCGCGAACCGCTGGGAACTGTAAACGCCGACCGCCTGCAGCCGGAGCATGACAGCCTGGAGGGCCTTGCCAAGTATCTGCTGAAAAGCCCCAGGCGGAAAAAACGATGGCATGCCAGCCGCGGCCTGGAGCGCCCGGCCTACCCCAGACCAAACGACACACACTGGACACCCCGGAAGCTGGCAGACGCCTGCACCACGCTGGTGGATGATGCCGGATTCTGGGAACGCCGCTACCCAGGATACAGATTTCTGGGGGCCGTGCCCAGCTTTTGCGAAGAACGGGCAGAATGGCGGCTATACATAAAGCTGCGCCGAAAGCGCAGGTAAACCAAGCTATCCCCCGCCACCCCGGCGGGATGATATAAAACCAGAACCAAGGAGTGCGACAAAATGAACGAAAAGCAGAAAGTGCTGCGGCTGATCGAAGCTATGCAGCAGAAAGAAAAAGACGGCAGCCTGCTGTGGTGCGTGGCCGAAGACCTGAAGACCATGGCCAGCAGCCTGACCGATGATGAAGCCAAGCTAGTGGCCACCGACCTGGAAGCAGGCACCCACGACCTGGCAGCCTGTGAAAAAGAAATCAGGGCCTACGCCTACAAGCGCAAAGACGGCAAGGCGGCCTGCTGCCCCGGTCCCATGGTGCCGAAGATCCTGCGCGGGTGCTTTGGTCTGCCGGAAGAAAGCGCCCAGGCGGTGCAGCCCGCCCCGGAACCCGCACAGGCCCCGGCGGAACCTGCCAAACCGAAACGCAAGCGCCTGGACATTATGGACTTTATGTGAGGGGGCGGCTGCTATGCGGACAACGGAAGAATATGCGGCCATGATCCCCGCCGCCCCGCCTTTTGACCTGGTGGGATACCTGCGCGAAAAAGGCAAAATGCAGACCGAGGTCATCAGCTACAAATGGCTGGCGCGTGATGATGCGGACAGTTGGCTGGACTGTGAGGATTGCCAGGATATGCGGCCCAGTGCAGCAACAAGATCGGCACTGCTGTGGTGCAGCGCATGCGGCGGGCGTTTTTTGGCGGAATATCTGCCGCGCGAAAACGCAGCGGCCTGCCACGCAGGGAGCTGCACGGGATACAGCGGCGTGCAGATCGCTGATGCGGAAGTAATGGAGATCATCCGCTACAGGGAGTACGACAAACTGTGCTGCCCACTGTGCGGGGCGGAAGCGGTTTTGTACAGCACAAACAGCCTGCGGTATGGCCTGGGCAATCAAGAATTTGTAGTAGTGCCTACTGTAGCGGAAAGCTGCCTGGTGCTGACCCAGTGGTGCATTGAGCGGCGGATTTACGATGGACGCGCCGCCATGTGCGAAACCGCTGTAAATGCCTATATAGCAGTCGGCGGCAAGATCATCAAACTGGCGCACTACCAGCGCAATGCTATGGCAGGTACATGGCAGAGCCTTGGCGAGTGGAAGCGCCGGGCGAAAGTGGCGGACGACATCGGCGCGCCGCTGATGTATGGGCGCGACCTACCGGACCTGGCGGGCACCTGCGTGGAAAATGCAAAGTTGTGGGAGTACATGGAACAGGCAGAAGCCGGAGAAACAGCCTACCCTGTAGCCTACCTGCGGCTGTATTTTAAACACCCGGCGGTTGAAAACCTGATAACCGCCGGGCTGGGCAAACTGGTGGGCACCGGCATCAGAGACGACCACCGCCGTAGGTACGGCTATGGGTACAGTACCGGCAGCATGACAGCCGCGCCAAAGCTGGACTGGGTAAACTGGAAAGAAAAGCGCCCGGCCCAGATGATCGGGCTGGATAAGCAACAGCTGAAAACCTGGCAGCAGATGGGCTTTGGGCTGGCCTGCCTGGAAGTGTGGAAAAAGCACAAACTGGCAAACGACATCAGCTTTGCAGACTGCTGCACCCTGATGGCTGCTGTAGGGCCGACTTCAGCGGATGACATTCTGATGGCCGGTGCGCCGCCGATCAGAACTGCCAACTACCTGAAGCGCCAGAACCAGGCATGGCAATACCTGGCGGACTATTGGCGCATGGCCCGGTTGGCCGGGTACGACCTGGATCAAGATGCCGTGCGCTGGCCGAAAGTACTGCAGCAGGCCCACGACCGCGCAGCCGCCGCTGTGAAATACCAGAAAATCAACAGCACGACCAAAGAAGCATTTGCAAAAATGACGGACCGGTGTCGGGGCCTTACCTGGGAGCATGACGGCATCTGCATACGCCCGGCGGCCAGCCCGCTAGAGCTGATCGAAGAGGGCAACACGCTGCGGCACTGCGTGGGCGGGTATTCGGAAAGCCACGCAATGGGCAAAATCATCCTGTTTGTAAGGCACACACGGAGGCCAGACCGCAGCTGGTACACCCTGAACATCAATGTGCTGACCAAGGAAGAGATACAGCTGCATGGGTACAGGAACGAGATGGTGGACGGCAAACGGTTGAAAATTCCCCAGCGGGTCCGGGAATTTGTGGACCTGTGGGAACGTGAAGTGCTGGTTGAGTGGCAGCTGCCGCCGGAAAAGACCACACCTAAGAAAAAATCAAGATTCGCGGCGGCTGCGTCCGTGGCGTGATGGGAGGACGACACATGAAATACGACACTGAACAGATGACCTTTATCGGCACCGCGGGGACGGCGGAAGAATCGGCGGCGCTGGCCCTGCACTATGAGATCATTGCGGCCGCGCAGACGGCTGCTGCCAGCCTGCTGGACCTGGCCCGCAAGATCAAACGCATGCGGGACACCAGCGGCTACAAGGCGCTGGGCTTTGATAGCCTGGAAGCCTACACCATGGCCACCATGGGCATGAAACAGCGCCAGGCCTACAACTACATCGCCATTGCCGAAAAGCTGCCCGCGCAGCTGATCGAACAGAACGCGGCGGCTGGTGTCACCAAGCTGGCCTTGCTGGCCCAGTTGAGCGGGCAGGAACAGCAGCAGATTGCAGCTGAAACCAACCTGACAGACACGACCGTGGCCGAGCTGAAGGCCCAGATCAAAGAGCTGCAAGCCAAAAATGCCGGGTATGCCGAACAATTAAGCCTGCTGCAGGATCAGCAGCCGGTGGCCGAGGCCCAGGCCGAAGAAGTAGACATGGATGCCCTGCGGGAGGAAATCCGCGCCGAGGTAAAGGCTGAAATGGACAGTCTGCATCAGGCAGATGCCAAAATGGCCGAACTGAACCAGAAAGAGCGTGACGAAGCTGTGAAGGCGGCCAAGGATGCCCGCGAAAAGCTGGAAGCGGCACAGCAGGCTGCGGAAGATGCCAAAAAGGCCCACGCGGAAGAGCTGGAAAAGGTCAGGGCGCAGGCAGAGGTGACAGCCATCGCCATGGAAAAAAGCTACAAAGACAAGCTGGCTGAATCCGAGAGAAAAGCCCGGGAAGAAGCTGCCGAAGCACGCCGCCAAGCAGAAGAAACCGCCCGGCGAATGGATATGGCGGCAGATGAAAGCGCTGTGCGCTTCGGGCTGCTGTTTGACCAGCTGCAAGATGCCGCCGGAAAGGTGCTTGACCTGGCGGACACCGTGCAGGCCGCCGGTGACACAGAAAAGGCCGGGAAGTTCCGCGCCGCCCTTCGCCGGGCGTTGCTAGCCCTGGCCAATGAAGCAGAGGGGGTGCAAGACTAATGATACAGGCTTTTGCTGATGGCGTCCGCCTGGGCGTTATGGCCATGGGCGCTGTAGTTGGGTTTTGCGGGCTGTTGACGATTGGGTGCTGGATCGTGGCAGTTGCCATGGCAGTGATGGACCGCCTGACGCACAGAAAGTAACGGAGGTACACACGCATGGGCAAAAACAAGCGGCTGCCGAACGACACTGTGCTGGCTGCATTGCAGCTGGTACGCGGCCAGGACCGGCGCAGGGCCGAGTACAAAGAGAAGGTGCGGGAGATCATTTCCCGCACGGGGGCCAGCTTTGTGGATACGCAGAACCGCGCGGGCCAGACTGTGCGTGCGTACATGCCCCACGCCAAGGGCGGCACCAGCAACACCACTGCCGACAAAGCCGAAGCCATAGACCAGCTGGAACAGCAGCGGGATGTGCAGATCATGCGCGCCATTGATGCCGCTACAGCAGCCATAGGTGGGGACATACCGAACGATGTGACCAGGGAAGCGCTGCAAAAAGCGATTGCACTTAACTGCACAGACTGCCGCGCCTGGGTGTATGAACGCCTGGAAGTGCCGGGGATCAGCAGGCGGGAGTTCTACCGCAGACGGCGCAGATACCTGGAAGATGTGGCCATCCGCGTGGGCCTTGGCTGAAAACTTGGCACTGTGCAAGAATTTTATGTGCTAAAATTAGTATCATAGAAAATTGGGAGGACAGCCAAGTGGCTGCCCTCTTTTTGTTTGGGGGTGCAACAGGTGGGCAGAGAGACCAAGCAGAAGACAGGCGCCAAGCGCCAGTGCACAGGCTGCATCTGGCGGCTGCGGGACGCTGACAGCAAGGCCTGTTCCCTGCCGCGCTGCGTCAATGCGGGCGTCCGCCTGGGGCCTGATGGGTGCTGGACCTACAGAAAGCCAGTGAAGAAATGCAAGTAAGCTGCAAGTGGTGCGGCCGCATACATCCGCGCGGCTATGTATGCCCACGTAGGCCAGCACGAACTAAGCGAGGTACAGCACAAACTGCTGTGCGAAACACCTACAAGTGGCAGAAGACCCGCGACGAAGTGTACCAGCGAGACCACCAGCTGTGCAGGCTATGCCTGGCAGAAGGACGGATCACCACCAGGAACTTGCAGGCACACCACATCATACCGCTGGAAGAAAGCACAGCAACAGCCTACGACATGGAGTGGATCATTACCCTGTGCAGCGGCGGAATGGACAGCTGCCACGAGCGGGCAGAGCGTGGGGACGTGAGCCGGGAGCTGCTGCACCGACTGGCCGGGGAGCCGGTCGAAGCGTCCCTGCCGCCGCGCGCGATGGCGTCTGGCAGGCCTGCGGGTGTCTGACAGGCCAGGGACACCCCCCTGGGGGTGCTGGACCGGTGGGGCGGCACTCCCCCACACCACGCGTCCAGATAGATTTTTTAATTTTTTTAGAAATGGGAAATGGGCGCGCGGGCGCGTTGTAATGCGCGGTATATACGGGCGTGCGCATTAGTACCCGCGCGCGTGAGGGATGGCGCGAAAATGTGCCATAAATAACAACAAAACGGGGAAAATGCCCCGGAGGGAACGGCTGAAAGCAGCCGAAATTTTTGAAGAAAGGGGCGGGAGCATGGGGAGACCGGCAAAGGCGATTGGCGCAGCGGATGGAGCCAGGACAAAAGAAGAAATCGAGACCCGGAAGCAGACGGAAGAAAAGCTGAAGGGCGGCGACAAGCCGAAAGTAACCTGCCCCGGCTACCTGACGCCGAGCCAACGGAAAATCTTTAACAAGATCAAAAAGCTGCTGGTGGATGCAGGGGCGGCGGGCAGCTGTGACGGCTGGGTCATCGCCTTTTGCGCGGTGGCCATTGACCGAGTGGCTGAAATTGACGCCGATGCAAACCGAACCATAGTCAGGCGGACCGACAAAGACATTGTGGCCGCCCGCAGCAAGTACATGGCCGACTTTTACCGCTGTTGCAATGAGCTGTGCCTAAGCCCCCAGGCACGGGCCAAGCTGGGTGTGGCGGCTGCCAAGGCCAAAGCCCAGGAAAAAGACCCGCTGCTGGCTATTTTACAGGACGATGACGGTTAAGCAGCACCCGGCGTACAAATACGCCAAGCTGGTACTGGCTGGAACGGTGCCGAAGCATTGCGAGGGGGTACAGCAGCCTGTAGGGCGGTACGTCCGCAAGCAGGCCGCCGAGTTTATCCGCATTGCTGATGGGATGGACCCGAAATACTGCATCAACGAAAAGCGCCTGGCCAAGATCACCAAGCTGTTGAAGGTGATGCGGATGCCCAGCGGCCTGCGGGCCGGGGTGAGCGTGTATGACGCTACTGTGGGCTACCAGTGGCTTTTCTATGTGTCGGTGCTGTGCGTGGTGCACAGGGCCGATAAAAAGCACCGGCGGTACGAAACGGCCGTGCTGGAAATCTGCCGCAAAAATTTCAAGACCTTCACGGTGGCGACCGTCTTTATTTTGCTGATGCTGCTGGAACCGCGGTTTAGCAAGCTGTTTTCGGTAGCACCTGATGGGGCACTGTCCCGCCAGGTGCAGGAAGCCATCAAGAAAATTTTGCAAAGCTCCCCCCTGCTGATGCCGCCGGATGAGCCGGAAAAGTATTTCCGCACCCTGATGGACAAAATCAGCTGCAAGCTGACCGACACGGAATATGTGCCGCTGAACTACAGCAACAGCCGTCTGGACGGCCGCGAGCCTAACGTCTTTCTGGTGGATGAAGCCGGGGACCTGCCGAACGCATACGCCATAGAAGCTATGCAATCCGGCCAGGTGTCCATCCTGAACAAGCTGGGCTGCATTATCAGCACCAAGTACCCAAGAGCCAACAGTGCTTTTGAAGACATTGTGAGCTACGACAAAAAGGTGCTGGATGGCCTGCTGGATGACGAAACGGTGTTTGCGCTGCTGTATGAGCCGGACGAAGAGATCACCGACGAATGGGCCACCAACCCGGCCGTTATGGCGCAAAGTAACCCGGCGGCGCTGGAAGTACCGGAAATCTGGGAAAATCTGCTGGCGAAGCGCCAGCGCGCCATTGACCTGCCCAGCGCGCGGGAAAACTTTTTGACGAAGCATTGCAACATCATTTACCAGGGCAACGCTGGCGAACAGTTTGTGGCGGTGGATCAGCTGAAAGCATGCCGGGTAGAAAAGATCGACTGGGCGGGCATGGCCGTGTATGTGGGCGTTGACCTGGCCATGAGCAACGACAACTGCGCCGTGGCCTTTGCGGGCCTACTGCCAGACAACAAAGTGGCCGTGCAGGTTATGGGCTTTATCCCGGAAGGCAAAATCGAAGAGAAAACTGCACTGGAAAAGTTCGACTATAAGCGGGCGATCCATGACGGAGAGTGCATAGCCTGCGGCGAAAGAATCGTGGACTATGACCGCATAGAAAACTATGTGTTTGACCTGGCCGAAAAATACGGCGTGACCGTGATGCAGATCGGCTACGACCGATACAATGCCATAAGCAGCGCCCAGAAGTGGGAGAACGGCCGCCCCGGCAGGGACGGCCGGGAAGCCTGCCCCGGCATTGAGACCGTAGAAGTACGCCAGCACAGCGATACGCTGCACATGCCCACCAAGCTGTTTTGTGAGCTGGTGGAAAGTGGGCGGCTGGCCTATGTGGCCAACAGGCTTTTTGAAGTGAACGTGGAAAATGCGAAATGCACCTATGACACCAACATGAACCGCTATGTAAACAAAAAGCGCAGCAACGGCAAGGTGGACTGCGTGATGGCGGTAATTGATGGACTGTACCTGCTACAGCAGAATGAAATACTGGACGATTCCGGGGGCGGCTTTGTATGCCAGGTGTGTTGATAGCGTTTTGCATTTAACTGCAAGGGGGAGATTTTACGGAAATGAAATTGGAACGCGCCGAGCTGCGGGCCGCTGTGCAGGCGACCGAAGCGGCCGCGGAAGATACCGGCGGCAAAGTGATGGACGCAAGTTTCGCCGAGTTCCTGGGCATACTGAACGGCGTGGACAGGATCAGCAAGACCACGGCCATGAATATACCGGCCGTGGCGGGCGGCATTGAGTTCATCACCGCGCAGGCGGCTGCTGTCCCCTTCCGGCTTTACCGGCGCACGGACAAGGGGCTGGAAGAAGTGAAAAAGGATGAACGGGCCGAAGTGCTGAACTACGACACCGGCGACCTTTTGAGCTGTGCCGAGATGCTGCAAAGCCTGTACAGAGACTACCTGCTGGCCGGGAATGGCTACCTGTACATAAACAGGCGGGGCAACCACCTGGTAAGCCTGCACTATGTAGATTGCGACCAGGTGGCCGTAACGGTAGACCCTGACCCGATTTTTAAAAGCGGGCATGTGCATGTATACGGCCAAGCCTATAGGCCGTGGGAGTTTATCAGGCTATGCAGACACAGCGTGGACGGCATGCGCGGCACGGGCATTTTGGAGGAAAACAGCAAGATGCTGGCCCTGGCCTGGGCCACGCTGGTGCTGCAAAACAGCATTATGAAGGGCGGCGGCAATGCCAGGGGCTTTTTGACCTCTGACAGGAACCTGACAGACCCGCAGTTGGCAGCCCTGAAAAAAGGCTTTGCCGAGCTGTACCGGGCTGATGGAAACGGCGTTGTTGTGCTGCAAAAGGGCCTGGATTTTAAACAGGCAAGCAACACTGCGGTGGAAATGCAGCTGCAAGAGATCGTGCAGCAGAACCGCCAGGAAATTATGCTGCTGTTGGGTGTGCCCTATGAGGTTATAAACGGCCACGGAACCGAAGATCAGTTTAATGCCGCGATCCAGCGGGCGGTCGTGCCGGTCATCACTGCCATGGAAACGGCGCTGAACCGGGACCTGCTGCTGGAGAGCGAAAAAGGCAGCCTGGTATGGCGCGCCGACACCACCGAGCTGACCAAGGGTGCCATCAAGCAGCGGTACGAAGCCTACAAGGTGGCCACAGAAGGCGGCTGGATCGGCAAGAATGAAATCCGCGAGCGGGAAGGTTTGCCGGTTGTGGAAGGGCTGGACATCATCGGCATGAATCTGGCCGACGTGCTGTTTGACATGAAGACCGGCACCTTCTACACACCGAACACCGGCAGTGTGATGGATGGAAAAGAGCCTATACCGGGTGATGCTTCCCCTACCCCGGAGGATCAGCCGCCTGGGAAAGAAAACTTGCCAGACGATGGCAGCGATGCTATACTGGAAGCACGAAACCGGGACTACAAGCGGGACGATAAAGGCCGCTTTGCCTACAGCGGCGGCCGGAAGAAGCACACCAAGACAAAGTATGCACCGAGCCGCAGGAAGAACGCTTCCAAAGTGAACCTGAAGCCGGAAAAATATGCACAACTGTCCGGTGCTTTTAAAACCAAGCACCCGCAGGCAAAGCCCGCTGATGGCATTTTGACCGTCAGTGATGGAAAATACCTATATTACGCAACAGCGGCAGAAAACGGCGGTATCCATGTAAAAGGCCGCCAGAAAATCAAGTGAGGGAACCACCATGTACAGGGATGCCTATGTGGATGAAATGGAACAGCGCTTTGCTGACTACCTGAACAGCAAAAACATAGACGAGGTAGAGGGCGCACAATCCATCATTTACGGCTGCAGCCAGTACCACATCGAGGATAAGGCCAGGGCTTTTCTTGAAAAGAACCCATCCCCCACGGGCCGGGAACTGCTGGAATTTTGCTTTGAAGCGATTCCTGAAGGACTATCCCCGGAGGATGACGGCGAAGACCTGATGGATGAAGACGAAGGAACCGCCACCACCTTTGAACTGGAGATGGTGGCGCAGCTGGCAAACCGGCTTGCTGATGTAGAGCGGACAGGGCTTGACGATGCAATGGCCTTTACCGCCGCCTGCGAGGACCAAGGCTTGCAAGACGCGGCCATGGACTATGTAACAGGACGCGAAAGCCTGACTGTGCAAGACCTGTGGCACTGGCTGGCCAGGATGACGCCGGACGAATAAAAACGAATAACACAAAAGCACGATGCAATTTGCACCGTGCTTTTATTTTTGCCCGGAAAGGGGGTGATCCGATGAAAGTTGAACGCAGAGGGAACCAGATACACCTGCATGGGTATGTGTGCGCAGCGGGCCGGGAAAGCCGGGTGCTGCACCACCCCGCCCATGGGGATTTTGTGGAGACCGTGGAGCCGGGCACCTTCGCCAAAGCACTGGAAGCGGCCGAGGATGTGAAGCTGACGCTGAACCACGGCCGGGAGCTGGGCAGCACCCGCAGCAACCTTGCACTGGCAGAAGATGCCATTGGCCTGAAAGCGGATGCCTGGACGGATGATGCCGAGGTCATGCGCGCCGCAGAGCGCGGCGAGCTGCGTGGCTGGTCCTTCACCTTCCGCCCGCGCCCCGGCGGGGATGTGTGGGAGGATGGCAAAGACGGCCGACCTGCCAAGCGCAGCCTGCGGGACATTGCGCTGGACGAAGTGGCCGTGCTGACCATTACCCCGGCCTACATTGCCACCACCGTGGACGCAGAGACCCGCAGCGAAGATGGGGCCGCCCTGGTATGCACCGAGGTGCGCAGCCTGGAAGACCCCGCCGAGAAAACCGAAAACACCGAAACCCGTGCCCAGGACAGGGCGCGGCTGGAACTGATGAAACTGGAGGTATGAACCATGAAAAAGTTGAAAGCCCTGATCGAGAAGCGCAACGCCAACCTGGAGGCCATGGGCAAAATGCTGGACCTGTGCGAGGCGGAAAACCGCGCTTTTACCGATGAGGAAAAGAAAACCTATGACACCATGATGGCCGAGACCCGCAGCCTGGCCGACACCATCCACGCTGCCGAACAGGTGGAGGGCATGAGCATGGAACACGAGATCGACCCGGCCAAGCTGGGCAGCGAGGCCCGCAGCCAGGAAGCCGCCACCAAGATCGAGCTGGAAGAGCGCCGTGCCTTTGAAGACTACCTGCGCCACGGTGATGCTGTCACCCCCGGCGAACAGCGCGCAGCCACCAACATGACCAAGGGTGCAAATGGTGCCATTATCCCCCGCACCATCGCCCAGAAGATCGTCAAGCAGGTTTACAACATCTGCCCCATCTACGCCAAGGCCAGCCACTACAACGTGAAGGGCCAGCTGGACATTCCCTACATCGACACCAGTGCCGGGGACATCACTGTGGCGTACAAGGATGAGTTCAGCGAGCTGGTAAGCAGCGCAAACAAGTTCGGCAGCGTGACCCTGACCGGCTTCCTGATCGGCGCCCTGACCCTGATCGGCCGCAGCCTGATTAACAACAGCGACTTCGATGTTGTTTCCATCGTCATTGACCACATGGCCGAGAACTGGGCACGCTTCATCGAGAAAGAGTGCCTGAAGGGCACCACCGGCAAAGTAACCGGTGCCCTGCCCGGCGTTACGGCTGACCAGACTGTCACTGCCGCCAAGGCCACCGCCCTGACCGCGGATGAACTGATCGACGTGCAGGAAGCCGTGCCGGATGTGTACCAGCAGGGTGCTATCTGGATCATGAGCAAAAAGACCCGCGCCGCGATCCGCAAACTGAAAGACAACGAGGGCCGCTATCTGCTGAACACCGACCTGAACGCGCCCTGGGGCTACATCTTGCTGGGCAAGCCGGTTTTTGCCTCTGACAGCATGGACGACATGGCTGCAGGTAAGGACGCTGTGCTGTACGGCGACATGAGCGGCCTGGCTGTGAAAGAGATCGAGACCATGGAGATCGAAGTGCTGCGCGAGCATTTCGCAACCCAGCATGCCGTTGGCGTTGTGGGCTGGGCCGAGCTGGACGCCAAGGTGGAGAACGCCCAGAAGCTGGCCAAGCTGACCATGGCAGCGTCCTGATCTGCTGTGAGGTGATGGCCGCATGATGATCCCGGAAGTACGGGTGGAGACCGTGGCAGGATACTGCCGCATTGACACACCCCTGGATGACGCGGACCGGCAGGTGCTGGAAAACATCATCATGCCCGCCGCCAAGGCCCACATGGTGACGTACACTGGCCAGAAGGAAGAAGAGCTGGACAAGCATGCAGAGCTGACCATTGCCTACCTGGCGTTGTGCAGCTTTTTGTATGATAACCGCAGCCTGGGCGCCGTGACAGACCAGAAGCAGAACGAACTTGTGGCCAGCTTTTTGGATGGCTACAACCTGAACTTGATGGCCTGGGAGGTGTAGCCATGGAAGCGGGAAACCTGCGCCACAAGATTACCTTGCAGCGCCCGGCGGGCGGTGATTTGAGCGACCCGAACGGCGCCACCGAGTGGGAAGACTACGCCACCACCAACGCCAGTGTGCTGCCGCTGCGCGGCCGGGAGCTGTGGGAAGCCCAGGCGGCCCAAAGCACCATTGACCACCGCATTATTTTGCGGTGGCGGCCCGGCGTAAAGCGCAGCACCCGTGTGCTGCTGGGCAACCGCAAGTTTGAGGTGCAGTACATCATTGACCAGGGCGAACGCCACGAATGGCTGCAGCTGATGTGCCGGGAACTGGAGGAGTAAACCATGATTGAAGAAATCCTGAAAGATGCCTTGCAGCAGGTGGACGGCCTGGCCGGGAAGGTGTACAAGCTGGCGGCGCCGAAGGACGCCACCGCCCCCTACGCTGTTTTTGGCAAACACGACGACACCGAGCTGCAAGACCTGGACGGCGGCACGGGCTTTTGGACAGGCAACCTGGAACTGCACCTGCTGGCGGCCAACTACGCTGCGCTGAAAGCCCTGGAACAGGGCGTAAAGCGCGCCTGCCGCACGGCAGAGGGAAAAGTGACCGCTGACGGCCTGGAAGTGTGCGAAATGCGCGCCAGGGTGGCCGAGACCGAAGAGGCCCTGCCGAACACCAAGCTGGAACACAGCGAAATGGAGGTGACAGCCAGTTGGCTGGAAACCTGACGTTTGATTGGGACAAGGCGGCCGCCGCTGAGATCGACGCTGCGCTGCGGCAACTTAAGGACGGAACCCAGCGGGTAGCCGCACAAGCTGCCCTGGCACCGGCACAAGCAGAGCTGGAGGCTGCCAAGGCTGCGGCCCCCGTGAAGACCGGCACCCTGCGGGACAGCCTGGTGCTGCACATGGAGCGTAACCGGCCGAACGGCAAGCAGGTGTACGATGTACTGCCGACCGCCAAGGCCAACGGCCTGCTGCAAAAGCAGGTAAAGCAGCCTGGGCGCACTGCCAACGGCAAAAGCCGACGAAAAACCGCCTACTACCCCGCCAGCCAGGAATATGGCTTTGCCACTGTGAACGGTGGCCGGGTAGCCGGTAAGCATTACCTGGGCGGCAGCATGGCAGCGGGCAGCGAGGGCTACCGCGAAGCGATCCTGGAAGAAATCGAAAAGAACGTAGACGAAGCCTGGGGCAACTAAGCCCCAGGCATTTTTTGGATTTTACGCCCCTGTAATGGGGCACCTGCGAAAGGAGACAAACTATGGCAATCAGTGTTGCAAAAGGTACTAAACTGACCATCGGCGGCAAGGCTGTGGCCCATCTGACCAAGATCGGCAGCCCCAGCGTTAAGTGGGACACCACCGAAAGCACCGCGCTGGATACCGAAGGCGATTTCAAAGAATTTCTGACCACCTTTGCCGAGGGCGGCGAGGTGAGCGTTACCGGCAACTTCGATATTAGCGATGAGGGCCAGAAAGCGATGATTGAGGCAATGGCAGCTGGCACGGATAACCTGGAATTTACCATTGTTTTCCCGAAAAAGATCGGGGCCGAGTGGGCCTTTAAAGCCAGTGTAAACAGCTTTGCAACCAGCGCCGAGACCGCGGGCATCGTGACCTTTGACGCCACCCTGAAAGTGAGCGGCAAACCGGAACTGAAAGCAAGCACGGAAATCGGGGGCTGATAGGAGGGATAACCCATGACGAATAAAAAGAGCGCGGGCAACCGCGTATTTATGGCAAACCTGGGCAAGGCAGGCACCTTTGCCCTGAACTGTGGCCATCGTGAGCTGAAGCAGATCGAAAGCCTGCTGGGTATGAAGATCAGCGAACTTACCATGGAGAGTGTGCGCGAAATTGACTGTTGCCTGTACTGCATGGTGCAGCGCGATGCAGCCCGCAAACAGGTAGCCATGGACAAAGAGACCTTTAACGCAGCCCTGGACAACATGAACGCCGCCCAGTACTTGGCCGCCAGCCGTGCCGCTGCACAGTGCTACAGGGCAGCGTTTGACGTGCCGGAGGATGGCGAAGAGACGGAAGACACTGCCGATGGTGACGAAAAAAACGCCCCGACGACCCCGGCGGATGGGACTGGGACCGAAGCCTGGTGAGTGCTTTGCGGCTGGGGCTGACCCTGACCGAGTATGAAGACATAACCCCGGCGGAATTGGTTTTGCTGCTGCGGATACACCGGCAGCGGGAAGAAGATCGCCGCAAAGAACGCGAAGCTGACCTGTATGCCCTGGCCTGTATGACCGGGCAGGCCGTATGGGGCAAGCTGGAGCGCTTCGACACGCTGTTTGGCCGTGATGCAGATCACGCCCAGGAAATGACCGCGGAAGAAATGCTGGACCAGGTGCGGGCAATCAACGCCGCACTGGGCGGCACCAACAGCTTTGACAGTTAGGAGGTGATGGCTGTATGGCAACGAAAAACCTTATTGTGCGTATCGGCGCAGACCTTAGCGACCTTGCCAAGGCTACGGATGCCGCGCGCGGGCATTTTGCGAAACTGGAGCAGGTGCGGAAAAGCGCTGCTGCAAACCAGCAGGACAGCCTGACCAAGGAACTGGAAGCGGCCAACCAGAAGGTACAGCAGCTAAAAAATGAGTACCGGCAGCTGACCGGCACCATGGGCCAGACAAGCACCGAAAACGGGCTGCTGAAGCAGCTGCGGGACGTGCAGAAGGCGCGGGCCGACCTGGACAAGCAGTATGCCAACAAAGATGGCAGCATAAAGGACACCACGCCGGAAGCTATTTTGCAGCAGTATGAAGTGCTGGAAAGACGGGCCGATGAACTGTACGACAAAATCCGCCAGATCAGGCTTGACCCAGCAAGTACGCCGGAGGCCCAGGCCCTGGGCAACCAGCTGAAAGAGGCTGCCCAGCATGCCAACGATTTGCAGAAAGAGCTGAACAAAAGCAAGGCCGAGAACCCGGACACGGGCAGCGGCCCCAGCCTGAAAGCCAAAGTGCTGGACGGCCTGACAGGGGCCGGTAACGTGGCCATGAAAGGCTTTGCCGGACTGGCCACCGGGGCCGGAAAGGCCCTGCAGCTGATACAGACAGGCGCTGGCAAGGCTGCCCAGTTTGTGGGCAGTATCCGCAGCGCCGCCAGTAACGCCCTGGGCGGAATTACCAGCATAGGCACGGGCATCGGCCGGGTGGCTGGGCGCATAGGCAGCCTGGCTGCCAGCGCGCTGGTGTTCAATGTGCTTAGCAAGGGATTCCAGGCGGTGCAGCAAGGCATTTCCGGCATGGTCGAGGGAGACAGCCAGCTGAAAGCGAGCCTGGCCAGCCTGCAGGGAAACCTGCTGACGGCCTTTGCCCCGCTGTGGCAGACTATTTTGCCCATTGTGCGGGCCGTGACGGCGGCCCTGGCGAGCCTGGCGGGTATGGTGGCCCAGGTGATGGCAAGTTTATTTGGCACCACTACCGCGGCTGCACAGAAGAGCGCACAGGCCTACTACAAGCAGGCCGGGGCTGCCAGCAGCAGCGCAAGCGCCAGCAAGAAAGCTGCCGAGGCTGCAAAGCGGGAAGCCGCAGACTTTGACGTGCTGCATAAGCTTGGCGACAACAGCACCGACAGCAGCGGCAGCGGCGGGGGTGTGACCCCTGACCTGACCACCGACATCAGCCAGCCCGGCAGTTTTGTGGATAAGCTGACCAACGCCATCAAGGATGACGATTGGTACAAGGTGGGCGAAATTTTTGCCGAAAAGCTGAACGAAGCCATGGAGGCCATCCCCTGGGAGGGCATACAGAGCACCGCGAAGCGCTGGGCGGAAAACATTGCCACCACCCTGAACGGCTTTGTTGAAACACTGGACTGGGGGCTGGTAGGCAGCACCCTGGGCAACGGCCTGAACACCGCGCTGGGCTTTATGGACACCTTTGTGCAGACCTTCCACTGGGAGAGCCTGGGCACCGGCATCGGCAACGGGCTGGAGGGCATGCGACAGACTATCGATTGGGCGCAGCTGGGCCGGTTTATGACAGACGGAATGAAAGCAGCCTTTGAAACGCTGCACGGCTTTGTGACATCCGGGTTTAACTGGCGCGGGCTGGGCGATGACATTGCCGCAGCCGTGAACAGTGCCTGGGGCAACGTGGACTGGGTGCAGGCAGCTGTGGATATTGGCGAACTTGCCAAAGACGTGCTGGAGACCGCCACGGCGGCGATCCAGGGCGTGGATTGGGTACAGATCGGCACAGATTGTGGAAAGGCGCTGCAAAGCATCGATTGGGGCGGTGTTATCGAAGAGGTGTTTGCCCTGATCGGCAGCCTGGTGGGCGCTGCACTGGGCGCAGGCTTCGGCTTTTTTACCGGGCTGTTTGACGGCCTGGACGAAACCCTAAACAAGTATTTTGGCGACATTGGCGAAAGCGGCATTGAAGGATTTTTCAACGGCATTGGCGAAATGCTGGGCGATGCGGCCGCCTGGGCCAAAGAACACATCGTTGACCCGTTTGTGAACGGTGTAAAAAATGCCCTGGGCATACACTCCCCTTCCACCGTGATGGCGGAAATCGGCGGGAACACGATCCAGGGCTTTTTCGATGGCATCACCGGGCTGTGGGACACTGTGACCGGCTGGCTGGGTGAACACCTTGGCGGCGTGGTTGACCAGTTCAACGATTGGAAAGACCAGACCGGGCAGAAGATCAGCCAGTGGGCCAGTTCCACCGGCGAGACCGTGCGCGGCTGGATCAGCGACACCGCCAGCAACGTGGGCGGCTGGGTAAGCGACCGCAAGCAGGACTTCAGCAACTGGGCCAGCAGCGCGGGCCAGACCGTGAGCGGCTGGGCAGCTGATGCCAAGCAGAAAATTGCAGACTGGGCCGGAAGCTCCAAAAACAGCGTGGGAGATTTCAGCACGGACAGCAAGGGCAAGCTGGGCAGCTACAGTACCGAAACGCAAGGCACCCTGGGCCGGTGGAAAGACACGGCTGTGGGCATCTTTAAGACCTTCGGCGATCTGGGCAAAAGCACCATGCAGACAGCGATTAGCGGGATCAGCGGCACTTTGCTGCCGCTGGTAAGCAACGCTTTGAACTGGGGCAGTGATTTTGTACAGAATTTCACCAACGGCATCAAAAACAAGATGACGGGCCTGCTGGACAGCGTGAAGAACATGGCGAACCAGGTGCGCGGGTATCTGCACTTCAGTGTGCCAGACACCGGCCCGCTGGCAGATGCTGACACCTGGATGCCTGACTTTATGGACCTGCTGGCCGAAGGTGTAGACGACAACAGCCCCACCCTGCTGGCCAAAATCCAGAACGTGGCCCGCCAGGTAAACCGCGCCTACAACGGCACGGCCACCCCTGCCCTGGCCACTGCGGGCGGCATGAGCCTGCCCGGCGACCCGATGCGCCGCATGGACAGCAGCAGCGACGACATTATTGCCACGCTGCGCAGCGGCTTCAATGCGCTGCAAAAGGCCGTGGAGGATAAGGACAACAGCGTATACCTGGACGGCGACAAGGTGGAAAACAGAACCGCCAAGAGCCGCCGGAAGAAAGCCCGGCTGTATGGCCGGGATGAATAAGGGAGGCAGGCACGATGCGTTTTGACATTGACGGCGTGGATTTTGCCCCCTACATTGCCAGGGGTGGGCTGAAGTTCCAAAAATTCAAGGTAAGCAGCAAAGACAGCGGCCGCGATACCCAGGACGCGAAAATGCACCTGACGGTGCTGGCGCAGAAACACAAGATCACCGCGACGTTTCGACCGCTGAAGGCGGAAGAAGCGGCTGTGGTGTTCAGCACTCTGGGCAATACCTGGGTAACAGTGACCTTTGAAAGCCCCTTCACCGGCGGCGAGTACAGCTGCCGGATGTACAGTGATGACCTGCCTGCCACCTTTTTGATGGAGAAAGACGGCGTTGGGTACTACCAGGGCATTGAAGCGCCGCTGATAGAAGAATAACGGCGGTGAGGCCCCTTTTGCATTTGACTGCAAGAGGGGCTTTGCCTGTATGTGGAGGTGAAACCATGCAGAAACGGCCGAAAGGCTGGGAAACCGCCAGAGACAACCCGAACCACATTGGCGAACTGCTGGTGACAATAGACGGGAAACCGTATGCAGCACAGGATATTGTAAGCTGTGAGATCGAAAGGAACCTGCTGGAGAACACGGCCGAGGTGGGCAACGCCACCGCCGCTGTGCTGACGCTGGAGATCAGCCAGGGCGAGACGATCCCGAAGCGGGCCAAGGTGGTGGTGCAATACCGGCTGATGCTGGACGATGCCCGGACAGATTACATACCCAAGGGCACCTACTGGATCAACACCCGCGAAAAGGACGGGCGCTACCTGAAGCTGACCTGCTACGACGCCATGCTGATGGCCCAGCAGGACTACCTGGGCGACGTGACCGCGGACGACTGGCCGCAGCAGGAAACGGCCTGCGTGACCGAGATCGCGCAGCGGATCGGCGTGGAGATTGACCCGCGCACCCAGATCGGCACCGGGGACAATCACCAGGTAAGCATGCCGGTGGGCCGGACCATGCGGGAGGTGCTGGAACAGATTGCAGCAGCCAACGGCGGCAACTGGTGCATAACCCCGGCGGGCAAGCTGCTGCTGGTGCCTTTTGCGGGCACCGGCGACGTACTGCCTGCCGTAAGCGGTGCGCCGGATTGCGGGGACGTGCAGGCCATTACCGGGGTACGGGTGGTGCGTAATGATACGGACACTCCCCTGCTGGCCGGGGATGAGACCGGCACGGTGCTGGAGGTGGAAAACGAAAACGGCACCCAGGCGCTGGCAGATGAACTGGCCCAAAAGCTGGTTGGCCTGCCCTACGCCCCCTACACCTGTGACCAGCGGTACATAGACCCGGTGGCCGAGGCTGGGGACAAAATCACGGTGGGCAGCGTGGCCTGTGTGGCCTACAACATCAAGGAAAGCCTGGGACCAAGCCATTATGCCGACCTGGAGGCCCCGGCGGAAGCCGGAGAACTGGAGGAAGAATACCCCTACCAGAACGCTGCCGAGCGCGTAAAGAAGCAGCTGGGCACTGTGACGGCCAGCGTGGCGGAAATACGTAAAGACCAGAAAAGCATTGAAGCCGAGGTGAAAAAGACCACCGAAACCGTGGCCCAAAACACCCAGGATATTGAAGCGGCCCGGAAAGAGGCCGCCGAAAAATCCGAAGCGGCGGCAAATGCGGCCAAGAAATACGCGGACGACAAGCTGCTGGAGTACAGCACGACCGAAGAGGTAAAGAGCCTGGTGAACCAGACGGCTGAGAACATCACGTCCGAAGTATCGAAGACCTACGCCACCACGGCGCTGGTGGAAAAGACCGGGGAAGATGCCCAGGCTGCAGCCAACGAATACACAGACGGGCAGCTGGTGCGGTACAGCACCACCGAAGAAACCAAAAGTCTGATTGACCAGCGGGCGGATGGAATCACCCAGGAAGTATCCAAGACCTATGCCACGAAATCCGAAGTGGTGGACGCCAAGAACAGCGCAGCCGCTGCAGCAGATAAGGCGGCGGACGCACAAGCCGCTGCGGATACCGCCAACGCAGAGGCCGAAGCGGCCAAAAGCAACGCGGCCACCGCACAGGCGGCTGCCGACAAAGCCAAGGTGGACGCAGCAGCGGCCCAGAAGGCTGCCGAGGATGCGGAAGCCAACGCGGCGGCAGATGCCGCCGAGAAGGCCGAAGCGGCCCGCCAGGCGGCGGAAAAGGCGGCAGCGGCGGACGCCGAAGCCAAAGCGGCCAAGGCGGAAGCCAACGCCAAGACTGCCGCTGCCGAAGATGCCCAGAAAAAGGCAGACCAGGCCCTGGCCGATGCCAAGAGCTACACCACCGAACAGCTGAAAAGCTACAGCACCACCGAAGAGACCAAGAGCCTGATCGACCAGAAGGCGGACAGCATCACGCTGAACGTGACCAAGACCGTGACGGACACTGTCACAAAGGAAGTCGACGGGAAGCTGGAGGATTATTCCACCAAAAGCCAGACAGAATCGGCCATCAACGTGGCGCTGGACGGCATAAAGCTGGGGATCCGGGAAACGGATGCGTGGACTGACGGCAGCTTTGGGGATAACACCTGGCGGGATTTTACGCAGGCCAGTGTAAGCGATGATGTGCTGACCATTACAGCTGTAAAAGGGCGGTACTGCGGTGCCTCGCTTTATGTGCCGGATACCCTGAAAGCCTTGCTGCCGGGGCGAAAGGTCCGGGTGACGTATGAGTACAAAGTAACCCAGGAACTTAGCGGCGCGACCTGCGGTTTTATTTACTGGATATACTACGCGAATGAAACCAGTGACGGCTACTATGGCGGCGGTACCTGGGCGAACAGCACAAAGACGGCTGCCGTGAGTGATTGGAAAACGGTCACCTTTACGTTTACCGTAAAAAGTGACACGATCACCAGAATGTACTTCCAGCCGCGGCTTGACAGCGGTGCTACCGGCCAGGTACAGGTGCGCAATGTCAGCTTGCAGTATGTATCCGGCACAGACAACAGTTTCCAGCTGACAAAGGACGGCGTGACAATTTCCAGTGCGGTGCTGAACACATCGGGGTTTGCATCGCGGCAGGACGTTGCCACACTGCAGCTGAGCCATGACAGCTTGCAGGCGAGCGTAACGAAGAACAGCCAGGACCTGGCAGCGCTGAAATTGAGCCACGAAAGCCTGGAAGCGTCCGTCATCAAGGACGGCGAGGTGCGCAGCAAGTTTGCGATGGATACCAGCAGCGTGACCATTAGCGGCGGCATTATTACTTTCAGCGGGAATACGTTGGTGGTAGAATCAGACAATTTCAAATTAACAAAAAGCGGTTCCGTTTCAATAACTGGATCAATTACTTCCAAAGGGAATACGGGCAATGCTGCTGTCAATGAGGGCCTTATAACATTAGACGCATTGAATGCTAACGGGAAAAGATATTCTACGGTTTACTTAGGTAGAACAGCGAAGGACTACCCAAGTGGAGCACTCACAGTTTATAGCCGCAGAGCGGACGGAACGGTTGGCAGGGGTGTGTACATACACGGAAGCGATACAGATGCAAATATTTGGATGTTTGATGCGTATGACAAAGAGAAAGTCCATCTTTCCACGGGAACATACAGCAATTTCAATGGAGGCATAAATGTAACTGGAAATTATGGCGTACAGGTCAGTTACGGCGTAAGCTGCCAGACGTTGAGCGCATGGCAATCAAAGAGTGGCATTGCAAAAACAAGTTTTGGAAATCTCCAAATTGGAGCCATTGAGGCACCGGAACCGATGTATGCGGATGCCGGGTCAGGAATATGCGATGTGAATGGCTTGTGCCATATCTATGCAGACCCGCGCTACGCTGAATCCGTGTCGCAATACAAGCAATCAAGATGGATTATTACCCCAGTAAATTCTGGCGGAAATTTGTGGGTTGAAAAAACAGATTCTTTAAACGTCATTGTGCACGGGAAAAAGTACCAAATGTTCGACTGGCTTTGTCTGACACCAAAAGCAAACGGTTCGACTGAATATGCAGAAATCACAGATGCAGAAGAGCCAAAAAACGCCGATGAAACCAAAAACATGCTGGACATGATTGTAAGCGAATCGGCAGAAGAAGAACAAAATGCGTATAATGCACTTTTTGATTTTTAGATTATTTAACAGATACGAGGTGCGCACAGTATGAGTGTTACGAAGGTTACGGGTATTGCTATTGTAAACACGGCAGAGGGCCTTAGAATTGGCTACACTTACAGCAAAATCGATGACAATGGAAATGTCACAGCCAGCAATATCCGCGGCTCCTACATTGACGAGAGCGAAAGCACAAAATCTTTTGTTGATTCTTTAACCAAAACGATTGTAAAGAGGATTGAAAGCGATGTCTGATAATGAAATGATCTTGACCCTGCAAAATGAAGTTTTTGCAGCTGTAAACGCATCAAAAATGCCGCTGGCAGTGAAATCGTTGGTGCTGGAAAACGCCCTGATGAAAGTAAACGCCGCCATGCAGGCAGAGAAAGAACGGCAGGCAGCCGAGGCCACCGAGGCCCCGGCGGAACAGGCGGCGGAAGAAGGTGCAGATAATGGCTGAAACTTTTGAAGTACTCCAGGAAGTAACCGTCGATGTCAGCAAGAGCATCCCGGCACCCACGGTATTTTGCAAGCAGGCGGACAATGTGGTGCGCGTACTGCGGGTAACGATCCAGGATAACAAGGAAGACTACCCCATCCCGGCGGGTTTTGTGGCCCGCCTGCGCGGCACCAAGGCGGACGGCACCCGCATTTACCTGGACGCCCGCAGCGCGGCCGAGAACGTGGCCGAGTTTATCCTGACGCAGAATGCCCTGGCCGCCTACGGCAAGGCCACCTGTGAAGTGGAGTTGAGCAACAGCGCCGGGGACGTGGTGAAGAGCTGCAACCTGGTGCTGAACGTGCAGAAAACCGCCATGGATGACAGTGCGGTGGAGAGCACAGACGAGTTCCAAAGCCTGGGTGCAGCTGTGGCGGGCGCGCAGGCCGCCCAGAAGGCCGCAGAGGATGCGGCAAACAAGACGGCCACTGATGCAAAGAACGCCGCACAGAGCGCCGCAGACGCCAAGGAAGCGGCCAAGACCGCAGGTGATGCCGCCAGCAAGGTCACCAACGCAGGCGTTGACGAAAAATTGGCCGAGATGCAGGAGATCCAGAACGACGTAACGGCCAAGCAGGCCCAGACGGCCACCGATGCCGTTGCGGCAGCCGAGGCAAAAACCGCAGCCGAAGCCGCCCAGGCGGATGCTGCCGCCAGCAAGACGGCAGCAGAAAGCAGCGCCAGCGCCGCCAAAGAAAGCGAAAAGGCAGCCGCCAAGAGCGCCGAAGAAGCCAAGGCGTCTACCCCGGCGTCTACGCTGGACGGCATGTACACGGCCATGCTGGACGGCACCAACACGCAAAAGATCTTTAAACTGTGGTGGCCGTTTGCCGTAACACAGAGCGAAAACAAGTACAGCTGCCTGGAACGCTTTGCCGCCATGCTGGACACCGCCTGGGGCGATAAGACCTACACGGTGCGGAACATCCACGAGAGCGTGAGCGGCGATGCCAGCGGCACCCCGCTGGATGATCTGGCAGACGGCCGCAGCGCTGCGCCGTTGGTAACAGATGCCAGCACGAGCGTGGCAGATTGGGCCGAAAACGACCCCATGACCTGGTATGTGCGTGCCAACGCCAAGAGCCTGGCAGACGGCACCATGGAGGTGCTGGCTGTTGAGACCGAAGCCGCCTTTGATGTGACCGGCGAGACTGCGCCGGTGTACTGCTTCTCCCCTGCCCTGGCTGTGAAAGAATGGGATGACGGCAGCTACCTTTACACCAGCTGGCACATGCGCGCAGGCGACGGCTATGTGCCGATGGCGGGCGATGTGGCCACGGACGGCACCCACCGCCTGCTGACCTGGCACCCTGCTTTTTATGGCGGTAAAAACAGCGCGGGCGGCATGACCAGCGGCGCGGGCCTGCTGCCAATGCCCTGGACCAGCGCCAACGCGGCGCTGCCGCTGGCCCGGAAGCTGACCGCCTACGATGGGCTGTGGTGCGATTGCGACACCCAGTTTGCCCTGATGGCCTGGCGGCTGCGCCACTGGACGTTAAGCAACAGCGGCCAGCTGGAAGGCTGCACCTACTACAACTACCAGTACACCCTTGCGGCAGCCGAAACCGGCGTGAAGCGTGTGCTGCTGACCAAGGCCCAGGGTACCAACCTGCTGGTTGGCAGCTGTGTGTGCCTGGGTGAACGCGGAAGCAATACGAACAACGACCGAAACCAGGCATACAACCACGATGTATTCAATGTTGCCAAGATTTTGAGCGTTGAGACCGTAACCGTGAACGATACCGAGTATGCGGCTGTAAACCTGGACCTGGCAAGCACCATCGACACCACGACCACGATGCTGGTAAGCACCATGCCGTGGCCGAACGGAACCACCGAAGCACTGCCCGGCCATAGTGACGGCTGCATTGGCAACCTGACCAACGGCAAATACCCGTACCGCATTGCCGGTATGGAAATGCAGATCGGCAGCTATTGCGAAGAACTGGACCCGCTGTGGCAGGCCGGCCTGGTGGACGATGACCACTGGCACTATGACGTGTATAGCTGCCGGGACAGCGAAAAGCTGGCTGGCAGCATCACCGCCAACTACCAGAAGGTAGGCGAATTTGACCTGCCGAACGCCAACAAGTGGAGCTGGAACTTTATCCGCGCATTGAACAAAATGGCTGCAGAAGCACAAATCCCGACAAAGTTCGGCGGTTCCACCAGCACCTACGTCAAGGCCGCCTTCCGTTCCCCTGGCGGGGCCGGTGTGTATGCGCCGTGGCGCTTCGGCAACCTCAACGATGGGGGCAACTGTGGTTTGCCCTGCGCGAATGGCAACAATGGCCCCGGCAACTCCAACTGGAACGGCGTGCCGCGGCATGCTGATGACAAAAAGCCATAACAGGCATAAGCGCTGCACCGCGCTTGCAGTTGACTGCTACAATCATGTAATACCGACACCAGACAGCTGGCCCGGTGCGAGTTGATACGCCCGGCATACAGTGAGCGTCTGGCCGCAGTGCCGTGGGCCTGCGCGGCGGCGAGTAGTAGAAAACCGCCCGCCCTGCTTTAAGGGCATGGGCGGCAACCGAAAGCCGTTGAACATCAGCAAGAATGGAGGGCTGACAACGCATACAAAGCGATACCTGCCGCTGACGCACCAGCTGTGCGAACAAGCGGCCATTGCAGCCTTTGAAGATAAATGGTTCCGCAAGAATTACCTGGCGGACGCACAAAAGTATGGAGGTGTTGCCTATGGGCGGCTAAAGGCCGAAACGGCCAAAAATGAAATGCACGCAAAGCTGGAGGCGGTGCACGGCATAGCGCTGGAGATGGAACAGCGGGTGCTGGACCTGATGGACGGGACAGCGGATGACCTGGACCTGGACCCGGTACATACCTTTTACCGCATTGACGGTATCAGCATGAAAGTACGGGAATTAAGCGACTGCTGCCCCATGCACCAGTGCTTTGGGCACCTGGCGGTGCTGGCCCTGCAGCCGCTGCTGCGGGCTAAGCTGCTGCCGTACCAGTTTGCCAGCATACCCGAAAAGGGCCAGGTGGCGCTGAAGCGACAGGTGGAGCGCTGGCTGCGGCGCAAAAGCCTGGGCGTGCGGTACGGGCTGAAGATGGACGTAAAATCTGCCTACCAGAACACAAGCCACGCGGTAGTGATGGGGATTTTAGAACATGAGATCCCGCATGCGGCCTGGCTGCTTGCTGTTGTGCGCAGTTTGCTGGCCATGGCGCCCCATGGCGGCCTGCTGATTGGCGGATACCTGGAAGCCTGGCTTTTTAACCTGGTGGCCAGCTACCTGATGCGGCAGCTGTTGAGCTACGCCAAGGCGCGCAGAGGCGCCAGCCTGCCGCTGGTACAGCGCTGCTGCAGCTATATGGACGACCTGGGCCTGTTTGGCCGACGATGGGCGGATATGCAGAGCGCTGCCCGGAAGATCACGAAGTGGGCCAAGGATGTGCTGGGGCTGACTATCAAGCCAAAGTGGATGCGGGTTGACTTTTTGACTGTGGAAGAAGAGCGGGCCAGACGGCACCTGAAAGGCGCAGCCAAGGGCTGCCCTGGCTTTGACATGGCAGGCTACAGGATGCACCGCACCTACACCACCATACGCCGCGGCATTTTTAAGCGGATACGCCGCCAAAGCCTGCGGGCAGCGGATGACCTGCGCAAGACCGGCCGCATACCACTGTACAGATCGTACCGCCTGATAAGCTACAACGGGTATTTTGTAGGCACAAAAACAAGCGGCGCAGCTGCCGAGCTGGAACAGCGGCACCTTTTCAAGGCTGCCAAGTGGGCGGTAGGCGCTGCTGCAAGACTAAGAGAGGTGAAAGCAGGATGAAGTACACGGAAACACTGGACCACGCCCCCGCTGCTGTGGAGCTGGAACGGCTGCCTGATGGCACCGCCTGGCTGCGGCTGCACAAGGATGTGGTGCAGGGAAAGACCGAAGCGCCGGAGGGTGAAGAGGGCGGGCCGTGCTGGACGGCCACCACGGCGGTAGCCCAGCTGGGCACCGACCGCGCAGCCGAGACGGTGGAGAGCATCACCGCCAACCTGGACGACTGGTGGACCTATGCCGAAGCATGGGAAGAACAGCCGCCCATGACGCTGAACCAGCGCATGGATGCGGTGGAAACCGCCCTGGCCGACATTGTGGACATTATGACGGGAGGTGCCGAAGCATGAGCATTTGGCTGCTTTTGTACCGCATGAAGAAGATCACCGCGGCACAGATCTGGGAGCGCGTAGACAGCGGCGCAATCAGCGCCGAAGAGGCCGTGAAAATCTGCGGCCCCAGACCGTGAGTGAAGAAGCGGCCTTGCTGGCGGACGCTATGCTGCTGGTATGGGACTACCGGGAGCTGTGCCGCAAGCAGGGCCTAACAGACAACACCAGGGCCATACAGGACCTGCTGGACAGGTACGAGGCCCTGGTGATGGATAACGACGAATAGAAAGGATGGCAAACCATGAGATTATCGAACGGTGAAGTGCTGCTGGCCTGGCCTTTGGCGCAGCACATTATTACCCAGGGCTGGCACTACAACAACGGCAAAAGTCACAATGGCATCGACATGCGCACCCTGATCGGCAACACCAGCATGCGCCCGGTATACTCTGCCGAAGATGGCACGGTATCCGCTACGCAGGTTTGGGACGGCCACACCAAGGACGAACGCAGCATGCAGAGCTACGGCAACCGGGTGGACATCAGCCACGCCAGCTACAAGGGCAAAGCCCTGTTGACCCGCTATGCCCATCTGTCCAGCTTCTGCGTCAAGGTGGGCCAGAAGGTCAAGGAAGGCCAGCTGATCGGCTACAGCGGTGCCACCGGCAACGTCTACGGCGCGCACCTCCACTTTGAAGTGCTGCTGGGCGGCAAACGCACCAACCCGCTGACCTGGCTGGATGATGCCTACATCGTAGCCAGCAGCAACGTCTACACCTACGGCCCCGGCGAACACGCTGTGGAGCGCCCGGCAGATGCCCCGGCTGCTGTGAACGGGTTGCAGATCATCAAGGCCACCGGCCTGACCAATGCCCAGGCGTGGGAAGTGTACATGCTGGCCACCAAGCTGGACCTGCTGACCATGCAGCTGTATGTGGCAAAGTTCGCGGACGCGAACAACACCACCCAGGACGTGGAGGTTGGCCCCGTGACCCAGGGCGACGCAAAACAGGTGCTTGCTTTGCTGGACAAGCTGGGTGTGCAGGGCAAGGCCACCGTGGAAGCGGTGCAGGATGCCGCGTAAAGATACCAACGCACTGATGGAGGATTGACAGATGGAGAACAACAATATTTTTCTGACCGCGAAAGCTGCCATTGTGGGCGCATGTGCCGCCTATGTGGCAGCTTTTGGTTATGTGGGCGTTCTGTGCGCTGTGTGGGTAGCCTGCATGGCCGCAGACTGGATCAGCGGCACGGCTGCAGCAACCGCTACCGGCAGCTGGTCCAGCAAGACCGCCAGGGATGGCGTATGGCATAAGGCTGGCATGATCGTTGTGGTGGTCGTGGCCGCTGTGGCGGACACTGTGCTGCATGTGCTGGTAAACAACATGCCGGGCGTGACGTTTACGATGCCCACCCTGGTGCTGCCGGTCGTGCTGTGCTGGTATATCTTCACCGAGCTGGGCAGCATGGCAGAAAATGCAGCCCAGATGGGCGCCCCGGTCCCTGAATGGCTGATCAATATGCTTGCGGCTGGTAAGAAAGCAGTGGAAAAAAGCGCAGAAACCTTTACAGTGAACGTAAGCAAAAATGCGGACGGCTCCCCTGTTGGCCACCTGGATGCCACCCAGCTGGATGAAATGACTACCGAAGACCTGGAACAGCTGGCCATTGACATGGGCCTGACCGTGAAGGATGGCACTGCCAGGGCAGACCTGATTGCACAGATTGCTGCGGTGCCGCTGAACGTACCCGACGACGAAAAGTAAATAAACAGTGAAAGCCCCCGGAGGCCTGGCAGTGTGCCAGACTTCCGGGGGCTTTTTGTGTATACAATAACGAAAAGCCACCAGCATGAAGCTGATGGCCTTTTCCGTTACTTGCGCGAGACCATGAATTCTGCAACGATCAATCCGAAAGGCAAAATCACGATTTCGTGCATAGGTGGCAGGGGTAGAAGGATTCGAACCCTCGGCACGCGGTTTTGGAGACCGCTGCTC
>OLRS01000262.1_pt1 | contig 62237 bp, 38 predicted proteins | sample 1673171 | NCBI WGS metagenome assembly OLRS01 (sample SAMEA3136762, study PRJEB25190) | human gut metagenome | biome: human gut; feature: human-associated habitat; material: faeces | place: Austria | collected 2013
CCCCCTTCGGGTACTCCTCCTCCGGGGAGGAGGAGAATTGAGATAGTATTGTTCAACATTTTATTCATTACTATACCGTATAGCGCAGCTTTTTAAATCCGCGTTCGTCCGCTTTATCCGCGTAGTCCGCGTACCTATTGATTCATTTCTACATCTTAATGAATCAAATTCAACTCCTAACTCGCATAAAAAGTAATTTCGGTATAGGGAGTTTTTCCGTTTTACCTGTCTTTATAGAAAAGAAGAATAAGAACATGGAACAAGAATTTGAAAAAATACTCGATAAACTCGCAACCTCCACCCGTTCGCCGAGAGGAAGATTCTCGAAAGCCAATAGCTGGATACTTCTTGATAAACGGTTGCCGCATCTGCAACGCCGCATTCTTTCATTGCACACAATGGCTGGTGCAGCCGCTGTCGCCGTGCTTTGTGTACTGGGCTGGTGGGCATACTATATGTTCGCCCCGGTACCATTGCAAACCGTATCCACATTGGCAGAAACACGTACCGTAACACTGCCCGACCAAACAGAAATTGTACTGAACCGCTATTCTTCTCTGACTTATCCCGAACGTTTCAGAGGAAAAGACCGGAAAGTACAATTACAGGGTGAAGCTTATTTCGAAGTCAGCAAGGACGCAGCACATCCTTTCAAAGTGGAAGCCGGAGTGGTTATAGTGCAGGTTTTGGGTACACATTTCAATGTCGAAGCCTATCCCGAAGATACACAAGTGAAAACAACCTTGCTGGAAGGTTCCGTTTCTGTCAGCCTCATCGGTAAAGCAGAAGAAATCCTGATACTCTCACCCAATGAAAGCGCTATATATAATAAGGATAAGAAAAGTCTGACTCTGCATACCGAAAATAATGCATCCGAAGAGATTATCTGGAGAAACGGAACACTGCTTTTCAAAAGCATTCCTCTACAAGAGATTGCCCGGCAACTTTCTAACGCTTTCCACACAGATATTCGCATTGAAGACGCTGACTTACAGAACTATCACATGACGGCTACTTTCTCTGATGGCGAAACACTGGAAGATATTCTTTCACTGCTTTGCCGCAACCAACAGTTTGAATACACAAAAACTAATGACATAATAACAATCACACAAAAATTAAACTAGAATGAAATCCTCTATCTGTTCACCCCGCACCATCAGGAAATTTATCCTGATGGGAGCGGTTCTCCTATCAACCTGTACACTGCAAAGTACGATTGTATTGGCCACCTGCGTTCTACAGAAGACTAATCCTTCACAAACGCGTTTCAGCATCAAACTACAAAATGCTACATTGGAGGAGTTTGTGAAACAAGTGGAACAAAAAACCGGGTACAGTTTCATATACGGAGAAGAAGTACGCCTGAATGGACGCATCACACTGGCCGTCCGAGACCTTACTATTAACGAAATTCTCCGGAAATCCTTTGAAAACCAACCGATAGGTTTCGAAGTCTCCGGAAAACATATTTTGCTAAACAAGCGGCCCGTGCCGCAGAAAACCGTAAGCCGTCGGTTCACTATCAGCGGATACGTGACGGACGGAGCGTCTTCCGAGACGCTGATTGGTGCCAATATCCTCGATAGTCGTCAGCGTGTGGGCACTGCCACCAATCCTTTCGGTTTCTATACTCTTACTTTACCGGAAGGAGATGCGGAATTGATTTTTTCGTATTTAGGGTACGAAAATCGGCACAGTTCGTTCCCGCTAAACAAAGACACCGTGCTCAATATCCGCTTGGACAGCAATAATGAACTGGCGGAAGTGATTGTCCTTTCGGACAAGAAAGAAGCCGGCATCCAAGCCACCGCCATGGGAGCGCATGAGATTCCAATGACACAGATACAACATACTCCGGCCGTCCTTGGAGAAGCTGATATATTGAAAACCATTCAGTTAATGCCAGGCGTACAAGCCGGAACGGAGGGCTTTTCCGGTCTATACGTACGTGGCGGAGGACCGGACCAGAATCTGATATTACTGGACGGTATTCCGGTATATAATGCGGATCATTTTCTAGGAGTGTTCTCTGTATTTACTCCCGAAGCGATAAAAAACACGACACTCTACAAGAGCTCTTTTCCCGCCCGCTACGGTGGCCGCCTTTCCTCTATTGTCGATGTACGCACCAATGATGGAGATATGCACCATTACCATGGCGCACTCAGTGTAGGTACACTTACCGACAAACTACATATTGAAGGTCCCATCTGGAAAGGACATACCTCTTTCAGCCTTAGTGCACGGGCCACGCACACCGCTTTTTTCAAAAACCTTATAGTGAACAAAGACGATTATTATGCCGATAAATACAACTACTACTTTTTTGATATCAATGCCAAAGTAAATCATAAGTTCAGTGATCGCAGCCGCCTCTTCCTGGGTTTCTACAAGGGAAAAGACCACTACCACTTCGACACCACCGACAGCAACGACTATCAAAACAACAACGAGACAAAAACCTATTATAAGGATGACAGTCACCTGAACTGGGGAAACACCATCGCCTATGGCCGCTGGAACTATGTATTCAACAGCAAGCTGTTTTGCAACACCACTATTTCCTACAATAACTATCTGATGAAACTGAATCAGGATGTGGAAGATACGCGTATTTATCAGGGTCAGGTAACAGACCGGTACAGCTATTTATCCCAATTCCGTTCAGGTATCAGTGACTGGAGCGCACGTATGGATTTCGACTATACCCCTGCACCGGAACATCACATCAAGTTTGGCGCAGAATATATCTATCACACCTTCCGTCCGGGTATCTCCACCTCCAAAATCCAGGAAATTGAAAACGGGAAGCAACAGGAAGAAACAATTTATGCCGCCAGCAATAATCGTGCATTGCGTGGACAAGAATTATCGCTCTATGCTGAAGATAACTTCAATCTGAACAGACACCTCAGCCTGAATGCAGGTATGCGGGCATCGCTGTTCTCTACGCAGGGAAAGAATTACTTTTCGGTGCAGCCCCGTCTCTCCACTCGTTATGACTTCGGACAGGGATTCTCCGCCAAGGCATCCTATACATGCATGGCACAATATGTACACTTGCTTTCATCCACTCCCTTCTCTATGCCTACGGATCTTTGGGTACCAATTACCAAAAACATACGCCCCATGTACGCCAATCAATACTCTCTTGGAGGCTATTATACCGGTCTGGCTGGCTGGGAGTTCTCTATAGAGGGATATTATAAGCAGATGCGTCACATACTGGAATATCAGGATGGCGTTTCCTTTTTCGGCACTTCCACTAATTGGGAGGAAAAGGTAGAAATGGGTGAAGGACGTTCCTTTGGTCTGGAAATGATGGTACAAAAGACTTTGGGAAAGACTACCGGTTGGCTGGCATATACGCTGGCAAAGACCGATCACCGTTTCAAAGATGGTGCCATCAGCCAGGGTAAATGGTTTCCTTATAAATATGACCGCCGCCACACCATCAGTCTGTGTTTGAATCATAAATTCAGTGAACGTATCGATGTCGGAGCTTCGTGGATATTCAATACCGGGGGATGCATCACAGTACCTGAACGGGAGACCATTATCATCCGTCCCGAAGGTAATATAGAATCTGCTCCTTATATTTCCCGGCGCAACAACTACCGCCTGCCAGCCAGTCATCGCCTAAACTTGGGTATCAACTTCAACAAGAAAACCAAGCATGGCATGCGTACCTGGAACATCAGCCTTTATAATGCCTACAATGCTATGAACCCCAACCTGGTTTACAGCAAATGGGAACAAGGTTACAATCTGATTTACGATGACTTTTACAACAGCATATATCAAGGAAACGGTAATCAATACAACTCAGAGAAAAAGTCGAAGACTGTTATCAAGAAACTGACGATATTACCCTGCATACCCTCTGTAACTTATACCTATAAATTTTAAAAGCCATACCAGATTATGAAAACAAGAATTAAATTACACCTTATTATATATATAGCTTTCGCCGGACTCTTTATGGCTTGTGAAAATGAAATCCCATATAATCCCGGACAACAAAATCCGCAGCTTATCATGAATGCCCTGCTCAATGCCGGACAAACAGAGAATCTCGTTTATCTGCATCTTAGTGAAGGAAACAGCATCGGCCGCATCAATGAAGCAACGCTTTCCCTCTACGTAAACGATAAGCAGGTTGAATCCCCTCAAGCCATATCTCCCGAAGAATACTATGGAAATATGCAAAATCAGATTGACAAGGGGCAATATGAAGCATTACTAAAGAACATGCGCTTCAAAATATTCCGTCTTACTGCCCGCTTCCAACCAGGGGACAACATTCGGCTGGAAGCCACAGCGGAAGGCGGAAAGTATCATGTCAGTTCGCAAGTAACTGTTCCCCGTCCCCTACAAAGCCTGCAAGTGGACACCTGTACCGCCCTCATCCGCCAATGGGGTAGCATGAGAGCCCATCGTCAATACCGCATCACCTTAGAGGATCTCCCTAACGAAAAGAACTATTACCGTCTGGAGATAGTGAATAACAAAGACTTCCGCTGCGTTATCTACATGCCTAGCGAAGATGAAAACGGAGACTATATAAAGGATGAAAATGGAAATTTCATTTATACCATAACGAAAGACACAGTGGTCAACTATAGATATACCGAACTTATCAACCGTGAGGACGTGATCCTGACCGATGGGCATGTCACCAGCTCGGATGATGATGAAAATGCAATGTTTCCCACCAACATTGAAAACAAATATAGCATCTTTACAGATAATCGTTTCACCAATTCATCTGCCACGCTGAAAGTTTACACCCCGCTTTATGACGACAACTATGATATTCTCCGATCACTGAATTATACCCGCTGCTACCTGAAACAAACCATCACCGTACGCCTGCTCAGCCTGCCTGAAACATATTATCGCTACCTAAAAGCTTTAAACTGTATGGATGACGAAGATTATGATGAAGCCCTGATGGAACCCATCAGCCTGCCCAGCAATGTAGAAGGCGGATTGGGCTTTGTAGGTATTTCATCTGAGATTCAATATACCATAGACATACCGGATAAACAGTGGGGATGGTAATAGAATCCAAATAAATACTATCATTGTGATCATCCGTGTGCGACAACCATATGACATTCATATTACAAATAAGGCCTTAAACAAGCAAAATAATACCAAATAATTGATCTATATCAAAAAATGCTCTTCTAAACAGCAGTTTCTTCCCTCTTTGCTTTTATGTTATAAAACATACCCCTATATTTGCATAGGTAAAAAGAAAAAGCTAAGCGCTTAGAGCTGTTTTCAATAGGTATTAGATTTTTAGAGTTAGAATTGTTTTTAGGTATAACAAATTAAAAGTAGGTATTATGAAACGTTTAGGATTAACATTAATGGCAGCAGTCTGCCTGACTGCTACGACATTTGCAGCAGGAAATCAGCCTACAACTGCAAAATGGGATGGTAACATCAACGTAACCAAGTTGAGTAAATATTTAAAACTGTCGGCTGACCAGCATGAAGAAGTAGCAAACATCTGCGAATACTTCTCTACACAAATGGAACGTGCCACAACTGCAAAGAAGGACCAGGAAAAGAAACTCCACAATGCAGTATACGGCAACTTGAAGTTGATGAAGAAAACGCTTACTGACAAGCAATACGCTGATTATGCGAAAGTATTGAATGTCACTTTGCAGAATAAAGGTATCGAGGTGAAATAATCTCACTCCGATAATTAGGAATATCCTTTTTGATTAATAAATAGATTGTAAGAGAGGGCACTGAACATCACGTTTTGTGCCCTCTTTCCTTTATCAACACTATTCAAGTGTCAACTCCCTAACCAATATATATTTCATTTACAAACAATATCTGTCTTGCAGCTCCTTTTTATATTTCTTAGAGACCAGTAGCTCATCTACATTCTCAAATGGTGGATATAATACACATTTACCATCCTTGATAATCATCAGATAATCAATGTTGATTATGAAAGACTGATGAATCTGTACAAAACAAGGAGCATATCTCACTATCTGATCGGCCGTAGTACTCTTCTTCAGAGATAACGGCGTCTGCCCACTCAATACCACCTCCCACTGTTTCCGTTCAGAGCAATACCGGAAATATCCAATCTCGGCGGGTCGTAATGCCCGCATGTCATTTGTCGGAGTAAACACCATAAATGTCTGACTGGTGTTTGCCACGGCTGCAGGAAAAAATGCAGCTTTCCGTTCCAATTCAATTCTTTCCATAAATCGGGAAATAATAAGTTCCAGATCTTCTTCCTCAAAAGGTTTCAATAAATAATCAAAAGCAGATTGGCGAATGGCTGACATCATATACTTATCGTAAGCTGTATAAAAAACAACTTTCATGCCCCAGGTCAGAGATTCGTGAATGCTATCCAGCAAGTCCATTCCCTTCATATCAGGTAGCTCCACATCTAAAAAGAGCAAATCGGGACGCACTTTGGCTATCAGTTTCTTCCCAGATACGCCATTACGCGCAATACCTTCCAAATGAAAGTTCTCAAATTTCCGTAACCCGAATATCAGATTATCCAAGGACAACTCATCGTCATCTACTATTGCAACCTTATACCTGTCCATATCTCTCTTGTTTCTGCGAAATTAAACAACTGAAAGCAATTAAAAAAATCAGGAAATGTAAATTTTAGGATATTCTGCCAAAACAATAGATATCCAATCAAAAATGAGGATTATTCAAAAATCATTAAACCGAATAGTCATAATCCAATGGTAAATGAAAACTGACCTCACATCCTGTCTCGCCATCTGGCAAAGAAATATTGTGTACCGAAGTCTCAATCATCTCCTTATTTTTAGCATTCAATATCTGAATAGTTTGCAAGATTACCTTCATTCCCGTCCCCGTCCCTCGGTTTGCACTGTTCAGTTTGAATCCGCCACCGTTATCCATAATCCGGACACAAATATAAGTTCCGGAACGGTGAACATCAATCCAAAGGCGACGTTCTCCTTCTTTCCCCCGAAGAGCGTGCTTGATGGCATTCTCCACCGGTATCTGTATTAACATAGAAGGCAGAATCAACTGATCGGCATCCACATCTTCACTTACCTCGATAGTCACCTTAAATTCCGGTCCTAAAGAACGGTGTTGAAGATCAATGTAGGTTTGCACAAATCCCAATTCTTCTTTTAAGGTAACACACATTTGCTCAGCTAATTCCAAATTCCGCCGCATTAGTTTCACCAGTGAGGAGAGCTCTTTTCTATTCTCCCCTTCCCGACTACCCATCTCCTGGTTCAGCACATTGAAAATAAAATGCGGTGACATTCTGTTACGTATATTCTCCAAACGCAGAGAAGATATTGTACGCTGACTTTGTGCGAGCAGCAGGGCCCGTCTTTTCTTTTCATACAGGTAGATGAAACAAGCGATAACCAATGCCAATACACAAACTCCAATCCAGAAAAAACGTCCCTCGTGCAACTTTAACATCTCTACCTTTTGCTGCTCAATCAATATATTCTTTGCCAATAGTGTAGAGTCCTGTTGATATCTCAATGATATATCGGCCGTGCGCATCCTTACATGTTCATTCCGGATAGAATCGTCCAACCGACTGTTTTCTTTCTGATAAAAGAAAGCATTTTTATAATCCGCCGTCTTCTCGTAAAACTCCTGCAAATACTTATTGCGAATATGCAGCATGTCCGGCTCTATATGATTCGAACCGATAGTCTTACTTAATAAATTTCTTACGGTTGCCGTATCATTTTGCTTCAGAGCCAGACCTATACGCTGGGTATCAATATAATAAAGTGCTCCTGTCGCCCCTATTTTCCGAAAAAAGGGTTGACATTCATTGATATATTTAGCCGCTGAGTCAGGTTCATTCATTTGCAGATATACATCTCCCAAATTCACCATGCACAGATTTTTCTCAAACCCCATATCAGAATGCGAAACCGCTAGCAAGAAACCTTTCTTGAAATACTTCAAAGCCTCTGGATAATCCTCACGATAATAATATGAATTACCACGATTATTCAAATAGATATATTTCTCATAAGGAAGCATTTTATCATAAAACATTCCTGCCAGATTATAATAATAGTCGCATTGATCAAAGTCGTGTAAAGCCATATATACCTGCGCCAGCCCATAATAAACGGGATGACGCCTCCCCTCCGACAGCCCTAAAGAATCTCCGATTTGCAACGCCTTACGATACCAAAATGCACTTACGTCATATTTTCCCTGCCGGCTGCATGCATCAGCCAAATTGATAAGAATATCCGGAACTGATTCTGTCTTCATTCCCTGTAAACGTTGCTTGTAAGAATCAGTAAAACAGACAATGGCCGAGTCCATAGCACCTATACGTACATAAATATTACCTTTTATATTCAGATACTCCGAACATAAATCAGCAAGATATGGTGAAGGCTGTTCACGGGCACAAAAATCCTCTATCAGCTTTATTAAATGACGGGCTGAGTCTACATCCGAAGTGAACATATACGTTTTTAATACTATAGCAGAGTAATAATACCATTCCAGACTATCAGTCGTCATCTCCATCTTTTGCTTTGCCAGCGCACGTATCTGTTGCGGATAAGTGGTCAGAGAGTCTGCAACCGAACAATAAAAAGAGTCGTATCTTTTCTCCCAAGAGGTATGTTTCTCAGACTGTTTGCATGAAACAGATAAGAATAGTAGTAAGAGAACCGGAAGAAAAGTTCTCCATAGTATTTTGCCATATATCGCATTCATAGCTATTGACATTTATATAAAGAATAAAGATATCCTTCATGTATTGCTACAAATATAATAGTTTTTCCCATTTAGTACAATTTTAAGATCACTTATCCGCTAAGATATTTATTTATCCAGTTTTTACTTATTAGATAATTTGGGTATCACAAATAGTTATTTTAACTTTGCATAAACAAATCCAAGTAATAATTAACAGTAACCCACAAATTACGAGACACAATGAGAAAACTTTTATTTTGGGGGATTTGTATCTCCTTTCTTCTCCCCACAGCCATGCAGGCACAATATTTGCGTTCATCCTATTTCATGGAAGGTAGCAGTACCCGCATTCAGTTAAACCCGGCGTTACAACCTAAACGTGGTTATGTCAACCTCCCCGGCATAGGTTCAGTGAATGCCGAAGTAGCCACTAACTCCCTTGGCATACAAGACGTGATCGACGTTTTCGATTCCGACGGTGAATTTTATAACAATGACAAGTTCTACAACCGCCTGAAAGGAATGAATGAAGTGAATATCAGTGCGAATACAGATGTCATATCTTTCGGATTCTATAAAGGAAAAGGTTTCTGGTCATTCAATGTAGGGGCACGGGCTGATGTGGACGCCACTATTCCTAAAACCATGTTCGACTACCTGCGCGCAACAGACGCTGATAATTTCAGCTGGAGCGGTGAGAGTTTTGATATCCGCAATGAAAAACTACGTTTAAACGCTTACATAGAAGTCGGAGCAGGATATTCACGTGCCATCAACGAGCGCTTAACCGTAGGTGGTAAAGCCAAATTGCTATTAGGTGCAGGAAACATAAACCTGAAAATCAACCAGCTCTATATGTATGGAAAGGATGCTGGCATCGACTCGGAATTTCAACTAAAAACGGATGCATATCTGGAAGCTTCTGCAAAAGGACTTGATCTGGAAGAAGAAAACGGATACATCACTGACCTGGATTACAATAGTTTTGGTATCAGTGGTTATGGAGCAGGTATCGATTTAGGAGCAAGTTATCAGGTGATGAAGAATCTGACAGTTTCTGCCGCCATTCTTGACTTAGGATTTATTTCCTGGGGCAAATCAAGCACTCAAATAGCTGAATCAGATAAGAATACCACCATCGATAAAAATAACTATAACGAATCATCTGATGTGCTGGACTTTGAGTTATTCGGCTTGAAGAAGAAGGAAAACAAATCACGCACCACCTCTTTATCACCGACTATGGTTATCGGAGGGGAATACGGATTACTGAACAACAAACTGGGATTAGGATTATTATCAACGACCCGTTTCGGTCAGTTAAAAACCTATTCTGAATTGACATTCTCCGCCAATTATCGTCCCAATACTTTGATTAATACTACGTTGAGTTACTCCATGTTACAAGGTGGCGAGACATTTGGTATTGCTTTCAAAATAGGTCCTTTGATGCTGGGCACTGACTATATGTATTTTGGAAATAACTCCAAACATGTGAATGCCTTTATCGGACTTTCTATTCCTTTGGGAAAGAAAATATAATAGCTACAAGTTACAGGCTACAAGCTACGAGTGCTATGCAGAATAATAGCGCAGCAACTTGTAGCTTGTAGCTTTTGTAGCCTGTAACTATTTAATCGTTATCATCGTTGCCCCGAAACCATATTCCTGGAAGGAGGCATCCTGATGCCGGAAAGCAGGGTATTTACGTTTCAGCTCATCCAGCAACGCTTTACGAAGTACACCGTCACCTTTTCCGTGGATAAAGACAATACGCTGTTCACGTTTATTCTTATACTGTTCCAGCACTTCACGGAATTTATCCAGCTGATAATTCAGTATCTCACTGTTGCTCATTCCATGAGTATCATCCAGCAATTCACCAATATGAAGGTCTATCTCAATAATGCCACTTTGTCCGCCACGTTTCACAATCGGCTGAGATTTGGGTTTGTCCACCACTGTTTTCTGAAGCAAAGCTGATTGCAATTCTTCAGCAGAAACATACACTTGTTTAGTGGGAACATCATCTTTTACTATATCGTAAATCAATGCAGGCGTTTCAAAGAACTCTGACTCCTGGAATGTATGCAATTTATAGAACTTCACCGTATCAATACGGAATTCCACGCTTACTGCCGGTTTCATAGCAAACGAACGCCCTTCCTTAAAAGCAATAAATTGCACAGCTACGTGTTCACGATCATTCAATTCTGCTTTTTCAAATTCTTCCAGCAAGAATTTTGTATTCGGCTCCACTACTCCATTGGAACGGACCTCCCATGCTTTTCCTTCGGCACAGAGATAGGTATAATACAAATAATAGTTACTGTCATTCACCAGATAAGCTTCAAAAGGAGTCGTGCTGACTGCTTTGATATCTTCCGGAACGAAAGCCAGAAAAACATTCAGCACATCCCCACCACGCATTTCCGGCTGACGAAAAGCAGAAACTTGAGGCTTAGACAAATGTCCCATTTCTTTTTCTTCCTGTACAGGATGGGAAATAGAAGATCGTACCGGCTTCTCTTCCACTTTCTTCGGAGTAGCTTTCGGCACCGGTCTCGTCATATTATAATCATCCGTATCAATCACCACACACTCACGTATGGGCATCGGGATATCAAATCCATCGGTATCTTCTACCAACACAATATCCTTTCCCCGAAATCCCGTCACAATACCGCCTCCAATCTCATTCAGGAAGCGTACTTTATCACCTATTTTCATCTTCTTTCTATTTAAGTATTTGACGAATTAGAATTTACGATTGAAGTTCGAAAGCCCAATCGCTCTACAAAGATACGGCAACTCAATAAAAAAAGATAGAAAAAAGAGAATAAATATCCGTACCTTTGCAGCCCGTAAAGAAGTTTATCATGAAAGAAGATCCAAAACATATCCGTATCAGTGAATTTAGCTATCCGTTACCGGATGAACGTATCGCAAAATTCCCTCTACCAGTGCGCGATCAGTCCAAACTCCTGGTCTACCGCCATGGTGAAGTATCCGAAGACCGCTTTACTTCACTTCCATCCTATCTCCCGACGGGAAGTCTGATGATATTCAATAATACAAAAGTGATACAGGCACGCCTGCACTTCCGTAAAGAAACCGGCGCTCTCATTGAAGTCTTTTGTCTGGAACCGATTGAGCCGAACGATTATGCACTTAACTTCCAACAAACCGAACATGCCGCCTGGCTTTGTATGATCGGTAATCTGAAAAAGTGGAAAGAAGGTACGCTGAAACGGGAAATGACTGTAAAAGAGCAACCGATTACTTTGACTGCTACCCGTGGTGAATGCCACGGTACCAGCCATTGGGTAGATTTCCGTTGGGATAATCCGGAGATAACTTTTGCTGATATACTCGAAGTTTTCGGAGAACTTCCCATTCCGCCTTATCTGAATCGGGATACACAAGAAAGTGATAAGGAAACTTATCAGACTGTTTATTCCAAAATAAAAGGTTCAGTAGCCGCTCCGACTGCCGGGTTGCACTTTACTCCCCGTGTATTGGATGCATTAAAAGAAAAAGGAGTAGATTTGGAGGAATTGACATTGCACGTAGGTGCAGGAACTTTCAAACCTGTAAAGAGCGAAGAAATCGAAGGACATGAGATGCATACCGAATATATATCTGTTTCTCGCGGGACAATTGAAAATCTGATTGCTCACAACGGAAAAGCAATTGCCGTAGGCACTACCTCCGTACGAACACTGGAAAGTCTCTATCATATCGGAGTCACCCTTCTGAAAAATCCGGATGCAACGGAAGAAGAACTTCATGTTCATCAATGGCAGCCTTATGAAACAGCTGAAGAGACTGCAAGTATCACATCTGTAAAAGCTCTGCAAGCTATACTTGACTATCTGGACCGTCACGATATGGAAGCCCTGCATACCAGCACGCAGATCATTATTGCACCGGGATACGACTACAAGATTGTATGTGCCATGGTCACTAATTTCCATCAACCGCAAAGTACATTGCTATTACTTGTTTCAGCTTTTGTAAAAGGCAACTGGCGCAAGATATATGACTTCGCATTAGGTCATGACTTCCGTTTTCTGAGTTATGGAGATTCTTCATTATTAATACCGTAAAATTATGAACAGCGATAACAACCAAGAAATGTTTCCTATTGTCGACGAACAAGGAAATATCACAGGTGCCGCTACACGTGGCGAATGCCACAGTGGTAGCAGACTCTTGCATCCGGTCATTCACCTTCACGTTTTTAATTCCAAAGGCGAACTGTATATGCAGAAACGTCCCGAATGGAAAGATATTCAGCCGGGAAAGTGGGATACTTCCGTAGGAGGACATGTAGACCTGGGCGAAAGTGTAGAAATGGCGTTGAAGCGGGAAGTACGGGAAGAGTTAGGCATCACCGACTTTACTCCCGAAACCATTACGAGTTACGTTTTTGAATCTGCACGCGAGAAAGAGCTTGTCTTTGTACACAAAACGGTTTACGACGGCGAGATACAACCAAGCGATGAATTGGACGGTGGTCGTTTCTGGACCATAGAGGAGATTAAAGAGAATATAGGGAAAGGTGTGTTTACACCGAACTTTGAGGGGGAGATAGAGAAAGTGATCGAACCACTTTAACCTTGATACTAACTGTAATTATGCAGAACTTTATAAAAACATCTATTTAAAATAATCCCATTAATCTGCAACTTCTAAATAAAAAATCCCCCTAAACACTTGACATCGCTTCCTCGATATCGTATATTTGTATCGGTAAATCTATTTAAGATTCAATTTTAAATTAGCATAAACGGAGAGGCATCGCTTCTCCGTTCTTTTTTTATATCTACTGTCCCCATTTGAAATGCCACATGTCAGTTCCCCGAATGCCACACCTCAGTGGGTCAAATGCTACACCTCAACAGGTGAGATGGCTGGCATTTAGGTTATTGAGGTGTGGCATTTCAGTTATTCAGCCCTGCGAAACGGATGATGCATTCGGGGCAAACGGATGATGCGTTTGAGGTAAACAGACGGTCTGTCCGAAAGCAAAAACGGGAAGTTTGAGCCTCCCGTCTGTTAATCTTACGTAAATCTGCTCTTGACAAAAAAGCAAAGTTGTCCGCTGCTATCTGACGGATAAGAAATGTTTTCCCTACACGACGACGACCATAGACCGCTACAAACTCCGACCTATTGGAACTGACGTATTCCCTTAAGGCTTCCAATTCCTTTTTACGTCCTATCAACTTTACGTTCATCGGTCTTTCCTCCATTTATAACTTGCGCAAACACCAATTTTCACCCCCGTTTGCGCAAATTATGATTCCATCGGCTACGTTAATCAAAAAAAGTCCCGCCTTTCTCTTCCGGAAAAGCGGGACTTGTCATTATCGTTTAATTCAGCTTACTTCGCCAAATCTTCAATCACCTTCATTATCTTCTGACCGATTTCTTCAGCCGCTTCCACTGTGGAAGCTTCACTATACACGCGGATAATCGGTTCGGTGTTGCTCTTGCGCAAGTGTACCCACTTATCAGCAAAATCTATTTTCACTCCATCGATGTCATTGATTTCTTCATCCTTATAAAGCTCTTTCACTTTAGCCAGAATAGCATCCACATCCGTTTCAGGAGTCAGGTCTACACGATTCTTTGCCATGAAGTAAGACGGGTAAGTTGCACGAAGTTCACTTACTTTCTTGCCCTCATGTGCCAGATGGCTCAGGAACAAAGCAATACCTACCAATGCATCGCGACCGTAATGACTTTCCGGATAAATAACTCCACCATTGCCTTCACCACCGATTACAGCGCCTACTTCCTTCATTTTAGTGGTTACATTCACTTCGCCCACAGCAGAAGCAAAGTATTCTTTACCATACTTACGGGTTACATCGCGTAATGCACGTGTAGAACTCAAGTTAGAAACCGTATTACCCGGAGTATGTTTCAACACATAGTCAGCCACACTTACCAGCGTATATTCTTCACCATACATCTTTCCATCTTCGCAAATCATTGCCAGACGGTCCACGTCAGGGTCTACAACAAAAGCCACATCCGCTTTACCCCCCTTCATCAGGTTCATTATGTCACCCAAGTTCTTTTCAAGCGGTTCAGGATTGTGTTGGAAGTCACCTGTCGGCTCACAGTAGAGCTTCTCTATATGCTGCACACCCAGTTGTTTCAACAATTCCGGCAGAATGATACCACCCACAGAGTTTACACAGTCAATAGCCACGCGGAAATTCGCTTTTCTGATAGCTTCTACATCTACCAAGTTGAGCGCCAACACACTATCTATATGTTTTTGATTATAAGTCAAATCCTTGCGATACGAGCCCAGATGGTCTACATCAGCAAAGTCAAATTCTTCTGCCTCAGCAATACGAAGTACTTCATTGCCTTCGGCAGCATTCAGAAATTCGCCACGTTCATTCAGCAATTTCAGAGCGTTCCATTGTTTGGGGTTGTGCGATGCTGTCAGGATAATACCGCCACTGGCACCTTCCATGGTTACAGCCAATTCAGTAGTCGGAGTGGAAGCCAAATCAATGTCGATTACATCCCAGCCCATACCCATCAGAGTACCTACTACTACATTCTTCACCATTTCACCCGAAATACGGGCGTCGCGTCCTACTACAATTTTGTTGCTTTTTACCGTGCACGTTTTACGAATAAGTGTGGCATACGCTGATGTGAATTTCACAATGTCAAGCGGATTCAAGCCCACACCCGCTCCTCCGCCAATGGTTCCGCGGATTCCAGAGATAGATTTGATTAGAGTCATTAGGTTAATGATTTAAAGATTGTTGGTTATACTATAATTATTTATAGATTTGATATTTCTGAATATAGTAATAATAAGGATATACAGACTGCATAGCCGAGCTATGTCCCATTTTGGAAGGGACAATCAGTTTAACGCACGCACCATCACGCACATAAGCCAACGGCACCAACCAACCGGCAGGCACAGAAGTTCCATAATAAGAGAGCATAAATCCTTGTGTAAACTGACCGGCAATAGAAGAGCTTGTTACTCTATAATTGAATTCATCTACTACTTCCGCATACCCCAGATTAGACACCGTTACCACTTTATCCATAAGGCTATATTCTGAGAAGCGAACCAATATCTGATCATTTGCTTTTACCGTATCAGCCAAATTAGTGGAACCTTTATCTACGATCTGCATATATACACCGCTGGCAAGCTGTACATATTCATTCTTGTTCACATCCGTAGTCGAGTCGTTTCTGTAAAATTCGGTCTGAGATATAACAGTAATACTACTGTCCCGTATAAATGCCTTTATAGCATCTTTTTCGTCCTCCAGCATTTCTGCATAAGTCTTGGTATTATCACAAGCCTGGAAAGCCAATCCACATGCCAGCAAGGACAAAAAGAATAATGTAAGTTTCTTCATTATCTGTTATTTAGTAATTCCGTACAAAAGTATTCGATTTCGTTGAAAGTTGAAAGCTCTACGAGGAAAGTTCGTATCTTTTAACCTTTGTGCCCCTCTTTTTTTATCCTTTCGCATTCAGTAAAGGCTTAAACTTCTCTAAAGCACGCTCCAAAACTTTCTTTGCTTCATCCATTGTACCATAGAATTCACCACCGGAAGCATTCAAATGTCCACCTCCATTGAAGAATTCGGCAGCCAATTGATTACAGGGAAATGTACCTACCGAACGCAACGAAACTTTAATCATTGGCTTCTCCGTATCTTCACGCAAGAAACAGGAAAACACGACATCCTTTATACTCAGAGGAATATTTACAAACCCTTCACTGTCACCCCGAATATAATCAAAGCGTCCCTGTTCGTTTTTGGTCAACGAAATCAAGGCTGCATGATAATCAGGATACACCTTCATTTGCGAAAGCACATATCCCATCAACCGCAAACGGCTCTCAGAGTAAGTATTATAGACTTTCCTGTAAATATCATCTTTATCGATGCCCTTGGAAAGCAACTCGCTGATGATAAAATAGATTTCCCGGTTATTGGAATTATAGGTAAAGCCACCCGTATCAGTCATCATACCGGTATAAATACACTCTGCTCCTGCTTTGGTAATTTCATTGAAATAACCCATACGGCATATCAGACGGAACACCAGTTCGGAAGTGGAAGATATATTCGGATGTGAAATTGTAATATCACAAAATTCTTCGGGATACAGATGATGGTCTATCAATATTTTTTTCCCTTTTGCTGCCTTTACGGCATCTGCCATTGCATCAATACGACTCAAAGCGTTGAAATCCAGACAACAGATTATTTCGGCCTCAGATATCAGCTTATCGGCAAATTCTTTGTAGTGATCGTAGAGTAACACATCTTTGCTGCCCGGCATCCATCTCAGAAAATCGGGAAAGGCATTCGGCACAATGACATTTGCCACCTTATCCTGCGAATTGAGGAAATGCCACAATCCCAATGAAGAACCTATGGCATCGCCGTCCGGCGCTACATGGGCAACAATAACAATTCTCTCCGCATGCCCCATCCACCTGGCAAAACGGTCTATCTTAGCTTGTTCGATTACTTTAGTCAACATACGCTTAATCTATGATTTACAAACAGACGGCTGGAGTACCCCCATTCATCTATAACAATTTGAAGCGACAAAAGTACGAAAAAGTTCGGGAGTTAAGGGAAAGTAGTGCAGGTTTTATTTAGTCCTTGCCCACAGCCTTATTTCCCGGAGCTTTTTTCATGCTCTTCGTAACCGGCAAGATTATATAGAACAGGGGTAGTACTGTTTCCAACACGATAGATACCGAATTTAAAGTAATAACCTTCTTCGTCATTGCGTCCTATCAATATCTCTTCCTTATTTACAATATGCTTCTTAACTTCTTTTCCAGCCTGCTGATAGGACATAGTCACATCCAGAAGACCGGGCTTCAGAATGGTCTCTTTCTCTTTCCCGTACAGAGTCCAGTCAATATCCACCCGGAAGGTTATCCAACAATCTTTCGGAAAGGAATCAAACGGCATTTTGTAGGCTATTGTCGAAGCTTTATAAGTGGAGGTTACGGGCTTCATAATCTCTGCCTTGTCCGGGTTTATATTACAACGGTCGGTTTTATCGGTCAGCCATTTGCGGTCTGAGTTAGCTTTAATATAGAAATAGCCTTGTGAAAAGCCGAAAGCAAGAGGTGGATAGCCGCCTTGCTCAATCAGCCAGCCATTAGGTTTGCCGGCTTTATAGATTGTATCTCCTTTGGCATTGATTTTAGTTATTTTGTCATGGGCTATATTCTTCTTGAAAATCATCCTCTTTTCCAATTCAAGAAATTCTTCAACGCTAAGTCTCATCACCTTACCGCCAGGGTCGGAAACAAGTGTACGGCTCGGCATACCATGCCATTGTGCAAAGATAGTAGACACTTCCTTATCCAAAGTCCGCGGAATGTAAACAGAGAATGTATAACTCATGGATGAACCTTGCGGACAACTTCCTTTACCATAGTGGTATACAGTCTTCATTTTCTGTGCATTGTAGTATTCGGCTACCGGATAGTTACGGAAATCATTGGCAACAGCATAGCAATAACACAATTCGGCACGACCTTTGGTTTCTCCCAGGGCATAGCCTTCCAAAGTATTGTCTTCCTGTTTCAGTTCGAATCGGTAAGAGGGTTTGCCTTGGAAAGGACGGGAATAATCCAACTGAATGGTATGAGGTTTGTTGGTACCGACGGCTACCCAACACCCGTCAATAATCTGATTTGTACGGGCTGAATCGGCCTGCACATTTACGCGTTCTTTCAGGGGTGTTAAGTTATCTGACTGTGCACGGACCGGACTTGCTGTTACCAAAGACAAAATACAAAGGGGGATTAATACAGTGGTTCTCATTCTTTATTGATATTTAATGATGTACAAATAATAGTTGGTTTATGACATTGTTATCAATCAGTTTTAATTAGGCAAAGGTATCATTGCCCTGCGACCATAGTTTAGTTTCAGACCTTTCTTATAGGCTTCGGGACCATGCAGATCTTTAATATCCATTTCGCCCAAGTTTACAAGAATACCGCGCGCCATAAGTCCGGCATCTTCATTTTCAAGGCGCGGCAAATTTTCAGCGGCTTCTTTCAGCTCAGGTAAAAACGGACGAATATAGTCGCGCATATCGGGGTCTAAAGATAAACATTCCAAAGAGGAATAACCTATTTTTCTGTCCTTTTCTTGAACCGGAGTAATAAGGCGGGCAATACCTTCTTGTGCTTTACCCAGATAAACAACGGCATAAGCAGCCTCGGAAGCTATATAAGGATTTTCGTCTTGCAGGAGTGCCAATAGAGTTTGCGGACAAGCTTTAATTTGATTCTCTCTGGCAAGTTTCGCATATCCTACTACTCCCCAGAATCTCATCTCCGGAAGAGGGCTGGCAATAGCTTTCTCCAATATGGGAAGAGAAGCTACAGTTGCTGTTCCCGCAATCTCGGCAAGCCCATAAAGTTCATCCAAGGGATATTTCTCTTTGCGTACTTTCTCATAAAGTATATGTCCGGTACGTGAATTTGGGAGGAAAAAGCCCAAATCATGGGTAGTACGAATGTGGTCGGATAACGCTTGACGCATTTTATATAAGGTTTCCGCATACTCAGGAATAGCGGATAAATCATGCAATTCATCCGGATCTTTTTCAAGATCAAACAGCATTTCCGCCGGATGGGGTTCAAAAGTCTGCTTCCAGTCCGGATTGGTATTGTGGCCTCCCAACACCAGTTTGTCCCAAGCTTTATTGGACGGCATTCCCCATTGATAATAATTGCGCAGAGCAAACTGGCGGTAGGGAATATAGCTACGGATATACTTGAAGCGACCATCCGTAACAGCGCGTACCGGCATGAAATGATGCAGTTGGTTGGCTGCCAATGCAAACTGTACTTCACGCTTTTCTTTACTGGCGAACTTACCGTAAAGTGCCTTTCCTTGCATGTTCTTGGGAGGCTTTACACCTGCTAAACTAAGTACAGTAGGTCCCAGATCGGTGAAGTTCACCAAACCATTTTCTTTACCTTTTGCTCCATTTGCCAAGTGCCGCCATTTAGGAGGAAAGTAGGCTATCATAGGAACTTTCAGTCCGCTTTCATACAGATAACCTTTACCACGCGCCACGCAACCGCCATGGTCACTGAAAAAGAAAATGATGGTATTGTCTTCCAATCCTCTAGTCTCTAAATCTTTCAGGAAGATTCCCAACCAAGTATCCACATCCTGTACCGCTTCCAGATGACCTGCATAATCCGACCGCACTTCCGGCAAATCGGGCACATAGGAAGGTAAAGTAAGTTGTTGTGGGAAAATACCCTCTTGAGTATAATCCCTGCGTCCATCAGTGTGGAAAGTACGGATACGTCCCATGTGTGAAGTTACTGTGTTATATACAGCGAAGAAAGGCTGGTCCTTTCCACGTTTGGTACTATTGTAAGAAGCTTTATTGTTACATTCGTCCCAACAGCTTTTGTTATCTGTAGTAGAGTTATAATGTGTTTTGCTATTGTTTGTGCAGTAATACCCGGCTTCACGCAATCTTTGAGGAAAGAATATATCAGCCGGAGTATCATAAGGAACCGGGTGTATATCCATTCCGTAAGTTGATGAATAACATCCGGTGATAAGAGATGAACGAGCTGCCGAACTTTGTGGTGCCACAGACCATGCATTCATAAATTGTATGCCACGAGCTGCCAAGCTGTCTGCGTTAGGCGTATGTACATCGCCATTGCCATAGCAACCAAATTCATAAGCACTGGTATCTTCGAAGGTTAGCCAAAGGATATTGGGTCTTTCGTTTTTTTTGTCAGCTGCCTCGATCTGTGAGGAATATAAACCACAAAAAGCAGTACACATAAATAAAGGTAAGTGTCTCATAAAATAGTATGTATTAAGGATAAAAAATTCTTGAGGCTAAAGTAGGGCGTTTATGAATAACAAGCGTTTTCTTATGTCGAAAAGAGTGCCAATATTGTTTCGATAAGCTATATTTCGACAATATTAGCAGTGATTCAACAAAATTACGGTTGGTCATAGACGAATGTAGATAAGATATTATATAAAAGAGGTGAAAAGACTGGAGGCGAAACTTTACTTTTGAAATAATAATCTAATCAAAAAAAACATGAGAAGCTTAATCTTAGTACTATTACTGTTAAATGCATTATTCTTATCTGCCCAAGAGGCTACCAACAACAATCTGTCATTCGATAATTCTTTACGCACTGAATCAGAAAAGTTATTAACGGAGTGGATGGACACATTCCTGACTTATCAATGCGACAATTTACATCCGTCTCTCAATGGTGGTGTGCTGTGCCCTGCCTGTGCCCGCATTCATGGGCGCATCGGAGATGCCGTACTCCCCTTAATGTATCTGGCTGATAAAACACACAAAGAGAAATACCTTCTTGCTGCCAAACGCCTGATGGCCTGGATGGAAAACGTACATCTTCCCAATGGCTCGTGGATGAACGATGTACATGTCTCCGACTGGAACGGTACAACAGTCTTCGCTTCCATAGCTCTTTATGAAGCATTACATTACCATGGGCATTTATTAGACGATTCTACCCGGAACCATTGGAAGCAAAGACTGATAGAAGCCGGTGAGTTCATGCTGGCAACTCCTTTTATATACAGCCGCAAACGGGAAGGTATGCGGAATATGAATGTGAACTATTCAGCCTCAGCCACCTATGCATTGTATGCCATTGGAGAGATGTGCAACCGACCTGATTTTCAAAAAGAAGCCCGTCAGATAGCTGCCGATCTAAAAAACTTTTTCACTGAAAACGATACTTTTCTATATGGTGAAGGTCCCAATATAGGTTCAAAGACAAAAAACGGCTGCCTTCCGGTAGACTTGCTTTATAATGTAGAAGAATCCTTGCCGAATATGGTATATTACGCCCTTATGGCGAAAGACACTGATTTACTGACTCTCGTTGACCGTTCAATGGCTACTCACCTGGAGTTTATGTTGCCCGATGGTGCCTGGGACAATAGCTGGGGAACCCGTAGTTTTAAATGGACTTATTGGGGCGGACGCACCAGTGATGGTTTTATGGGAGGCTATTATGCAATGGCTGCCCAACATCCGGAATATTTAGAAGCAATCCATCGTAATATACAATTACTAAAAAAGGCTACTTCCGAAGGTCTGCTTTATGGTGGCATGCATTATCGGGTTTCCGGGATTGCCCCATGCATTCACCATACATTCGGTCACGCCAAGGCAATCACTTCTTTTTTAGAACTTCCTCCCCTGAATATCACTTCTTCCCAAGAACTTCCGCGTGATAAAACCTATGGTCTGAAATATTTCAAGGATATCCATACCTGGCTTATCTCTCAAGGCCCCTGGCGTGCTACATTCACCGGATATGATGCAGAATATAAAATTAAAGGTACTCATCCGATGGGAGGCGCACTCTCTATGCTATGGCATACACAGGCAGGACCTGTTTTTGCCGCTACAATGAACCAATACCAGTTGATTGAAGCGCCTAATATGCAGAGTAATAACCGTAAGTATATCATGGGAGGTACACCACGGATCGAGTTTATGCAAAATGGGACCATATATAGCAATTTGGATGACCTGAATACAGATATCATCTGTGATACAGAAAAGAACGGCTATCGGTTTACCGTGAATACTCATTTGGTCGATATAAATCAAAACACACCTGCCCAAGGAGAGATTCCTGTCACAATTTACTATACCTATACCCGGCAAGGTCTTGAAATAAACGTAGAAAACTGCTATAACGCTACATATCTGATGCTGCCAGTCATCGCATCACCCGCAGAAGAGGTAAAAGTAACTCCCCAAAAAGCATCTATAAACAAGGATGGAGGCACTTTATCCATCACCTGTACAGCCGGACATATAGAAGTAGCGCCAACCGATAAAGATGGACGAATATTCAATCCGGTTCCTGGGTTTTCTTTTGTACCTTTGCGAATAATTCCTAATAGTTCGGAAAAGAAAATTCGTATAAATATTCTTTTTCGCTAATCTATTTTGTTAATTTGCCTCGTAATTGGATACGACTATGAAAATAATACAAACTTTGTTAGTACTTTTAGGAGGGTTATTTCCATTTATACTGAATGCCGGAACAACGGAGGATATTTACTTCTCTCACATCGGTATGGAAGATGGATTATCACACAGTACCATATTCGCAATTAATCAGGATAAAGAAGGGAATTTATGGTTCGCCACGTACGACGGTGTGAATAAGTACGATGGTTACAATTTCACTGTATACCGCCATGAATATACAAACCCCAATAGTATTGCCAGTGATATAACCCGGTGCATAGCCATCGATGATTCAGATCAGATATGGGTGGGTACCCGTGAAGGCCTATCCTTTTATAATCGTCGTAAAAACTCGTTCTCCAATTACTACTATAAGAAGAATGGCATCAATGTCCCCATCAACAGCATTGCTCCCATTAAAGAGAACTGGCTGATGCTGGGCACGGCAGAAGGTATTTTACTTTTCGATATCAAGAAAGAATGCTTCTTAAACGATACTTTGCCTTCCCTGCATTTGTTGAAACCAACCGTTTTAATACGCCAGGGAGAATACATTTATATAGGTGCCGAAGATGGAGTATATACTTATACATTATCGGGAGGTAAATTGGAAAGATTAGTAAGTATGCCCGCAGGGATACGCATACATGCCATTTTGTGTCAGATGTTCAGCCGGATATGGATGGCAACCGAAGGGGATGGACTATTTATGTACGATGCCAAAACCAAGGAATTGAAAAACTATCGTTATGAAAGTGAGCAGTCCGGTTTAAATTCTAATTATGTGCGCTCATTGGAACTGGATACGGAAAATCGTTTATGGGTAGGGACTTATAGCGGACTGAATATCTATAAAGAAGCTACCGACAATTTTTCTTCTATTAAAAGTTCCGAGATACAGGAAGGAAGTCTGTCACAAAATTCTGTCAGAAGTATTTTTAAAGATTCTCAAGGCGGTATGTGGTTAGGAACTTATTGGGGCGGGTTGAACTATTACCATCCTCTTTGTAATCGCTTCCAGCGTATCAAGCATGTTCCTTTTCTGAATTCACTTAGTAATAATGTGGTCAGTTGTATTGTAGAAGACAGTGAACATAACCTGTGGATTGGAACAAGTGATGGCGGATTGAACTTCTATGATTCCACCTCAAAATTATACAAGAACTACCTGTTTAAATCAGGATCATTGGATGTACCTTTCAAGGATATTAAAACAGTGTATGTAGACGAGGAACATGATAAAGTATATGTGGGAGCCCATGCCGGAGGCATGATGGCCCTCCAGCGCAAATCGGGACAGGTAGAATACTTCAATCGCCAGAACAGTAACTTACCCAGTAATAATATCTATTCTATCATCTCCGATGAGAACGGAGGATTATGGGTCGCTTCACTGGAACATCTCCTGCATTTCGATATAGACAAGCGCAATTTTACAATTGTAGACAAAGATCAGAATGGGCGTAAATTACAACAATATAACCGTTTGTTGTTTCGCGATTCCAGGAGACGTATATGGGTAGGAGGTGAAATGGGGGTATCTGTTTATAATCAGATAGGAACTGACTTCCTGACCAACACAGATTTCCATATAGACTCGATACTACAGCAAGCATTTGTAAATTGCTTTTACGAATCTACATCGGGATATATCTGGATCGGGACACGTAGCGGGCTTTTCGCCATGAAAGAAGGCAGTAAGGAACTATTGCAGTATACCACGGCAGATGGTTTGCCGAGTAATGTTATTTATGGCATCATGGAAGATGCTTACGCTCGTTTGTGGATAAGTACCAACCAAGGTTTGAGTTGTCTGAATCCAGAAAATGGAAAGTTCCGTAACTTTACTATATTGGACGGTTTACAGGGAAATCAGTTTAATGCCGGATCTTATTGTCGCCAAGATAACGGTTACATGTTATTCGGGGGTGTCAACGGCATTACATTATTCCGTCCGGAAACACTGATTGACAATCCTTATGCTCCTAAACCGGTAATCAACAAGCTGTTTGTTTACAATAAGGAAGTCCTTCCCAACGACGAAACGGGAATATTGAGTGAAACGATTGAATATGCAGATCATATCACCCTATCCTCTTCTCAGAATTCATTCGCCATATCTTTTGTAGTGTCCAACTATATCGCCGGCAAACACAACACTTTTGCTTATAAACTGGAAGGGTATAATGACGAGTGGTACAGACAGAACGATACCAGTCCGGTTTCGTACTCTAATTTGCCGGCAGGTGACTATACTTTTTATATAAAAGCAGCGAACAATGACGGTAAATGGAATGAGGAACCGACTGTACTTCATATTCGTGTCCTGCCTGTTTGGTACTGTACCTGGTGGGCACTTTCATTGTTTGCTCTATCTTTCATGTTGGTGGTATTTGGCATTGTCCGCTATTTCTGGTTGCGTAAAAGTATGCAGGCTGAAATTCTTATGGAAAGACTGGACAAGGAGAAACAGGAAGAAATCAGCCAGATGAAAATCCGTTTTTACGTTAATATATCACACGAATTACGTACTCCGCTCACCCTGATTGTAGCACCACTGCAAGAATTGCTAAGTCGCATATCCGGACATTGGGAACATGAACAGTTGCTGTATATACAAAGAAATACCAACCGCTTGCTGCATCTCGTCAATCAGTTAATGGATTACCGACGGGCAGAGTTGGGAATCTTTGAACTAAGACTGGTAAGTGCCAATGCCTACAAAAGAGTTTTGAATAGTTTCATGAACTATGAAAGTTTGTCGAAAAAAAAAGATATAGACTATAATTTCTATACGGAATTGCAGGACAAAGAACTGTTATTCGATGAAAACTATCTGGATCTTATTGTTAACAACTTACTGTCGAACGCTTTTAAATATACCGAAGAAGGTGAAAGTATCACGGTAAAACTGTATCAGGAAGCAGGTGATCTTGTACTGCAAGTTGCAGATACAGGTATCGGTATTCCCAAAGAAAAACAGGAGAAGATTTTTGAACGGTTCTATCAAGTGGAAAGCGGACGTGAAGGAAGCGGTATTGGTCTTTCCCTGGTACAACGGCTGGTTGAATTGCACCATGGAAGAATTGAGTTGGAGAGTGAACCCGGAAAAGGTTCTACTTTCTCCATTTACCTTCCGCAAGATAAATCTGTATATAGCCGTGAAGAACTGCTTGGAGGAGAAGAGAACGCAGACAATCAACGGGTATACTCTACGAATGCGCACGACGTATATATCGGTGATGAAGAAGAGGCCGATACAGAAAGCGAAGAAGATGAGAATACAAATAAACGAGGAACACTCCTTGTGGTAGAAGACAATAAAGAATTAAGGCAATATCTGGTAAATGGATTGTCCGGCCTATTCAATATGCTGGAAGCTGAAAATGGGCAAAAGGCATTAGATATTCTGAAAGAGAAGGAAGTTGATCTGATTGTAACGGATGTCATGATGCCCGTAATGGATGGTGTCAAATTATGTAAGTTGGTAAAACAGAACTTACGCACCTGTCATATTCCAATATATATGCTGTCTGCCAAAGCAGACATTAAATATCAATTGGAAGGTTTACAAGTAGGAGCAGATGATTACATAGCCAAACCTTTCTCTATGGCAGTATTGAAAGCAAAGATTATGAACATGCTGCGTACGCGCCACCGTATCTTTGAACACTATTCCAATACCACCGAAATAGAACCGGAGAAACTTACCAATAATACAATGGATGAAGAACTGCTCAGAAAAGCGATTGCAGTGATCGAAAGGAATATGGACAATGTAGAATTTTCCACAGAGCAATTTGCGCGTGAGATGAACATGAGCCGTTCCAATCTACATCTGAAACTAAAAGCAATAACAGGAAAATCAGCTATCGACTTTATCCACAAGATACGCTTCAACCGCGCATGTCAGCTTTTGCAGGAAGGAAAATACAACGTTTCAGAAATCAGTTTTATGGTAGGCTACAATACTCCTTCTTATTTTGCAGCACGCTTCAAGAAGTATATAGGTTGTCTGCCTACCGAATATGGAAAGAAATAAGATATGAGAAAACATAAGATATGGACACTACTCATTGTTCTGTCCTTGTTAGCAGCATGTAAACAACCCCAATCATTAACCCCTTCTGTCAGTGAAGTCGCACAAATTAAGGCAAATGGTACATCCATCCAGCTTTTCTGTTTGACAAACAGGAATGGAATGACAATCAAAGTCACCAACTTTGCTGCCTCGCTAACGTCCGTTTCCGTACCCGACAAAAAGGGGAACTTCGAACAAGTAGTACTGGGCTTCGATAGCTTAGAAAGCTACCTGGGAAAGCATCCTAAATTTGGTGCCACTGTAGGCAGATTTGCCAATAGAATCAAGCATGGCGAGTTTTACCTGGATAACCAGATCTTTCAACTTGAAAAGAACAGTAAAGGAAATTCTGTTCATGGCGGAAGCCGGGGATTCAATACTCAAGTATTCGAAACGGATACCTTTTATGTAGTGAAAGACACGGCAATAGTTGTCTTTTCTTATAAAAGCGCTCACCTTGAAGGAGGATTTCCCGGCAATCTGAATCTGTCAATCGCTTATAAACTGACTGATCGCAATGAAGTAATCCTGGATTATACGGCAACCACGGATCAGCCTACTGTTGTAAATTTCACCAATCACAGCTACTTCAATCTGACCGGCTGTAAAGAGCCTGTACTGAACCATCTTTATACATTGCATGCGGACTCAATTACCCCGGTAGATTCAACAGGAGTCCCTACCGGAGAGCTGAAGGCAGTTACAGGAACGGAGTATGACTTCAGAACTCCACGAACAGCCGAAAAACAAATCCGACGGATGATGGGAAAAACTTATGATATCAATTATAAACTAAATAAACACCCGGATTCTTTGGAATTAGTAGCTACAGTCACAGAACCTGTATCCGGAAGAATACTGAAAGCATACACCACTGAACCCGGGATGCAATTTTATATTCCAAGTTCCAACATGGATTATCTGAATGGGCATGGCAATAGAAAGTACGGTAAATACTATGGATTCTGCCTCGAAATGCAGCATTTCCCAGACTCCCCCAATAACCCCCAATTTCCTTCTACAGTATTGCGACCTGGCGAAATCTACCGGCAGACAACAATCTATAAATTTGAAAATTCACCAGCAACGAAATGCCACCTCCGTATCAAATCCGTACCTCCTCCGTACTGAGTCCGTATCTATGAGTACGGAGATGCCTCAATGGTCTTTCAGCAATCAATCCTGTATATTATTTCTTTATTGGATAAAGGCGCACACCCCTTCTACAGGGTTCTGTGGCGTATATTTTACACAAAAATATTCTAAGGTGAACAATATTAGCATGCAAAAAGCATAAAATTGGGAATATCAAAAACAATACTTTTCCACTTTTCTTTGCGCTTGCAGTAAGTTTGCCGTCACAAAAATGATCTCTAAAGTTAAACCTTAGATTTATTTATTATGTTCAAATTAAAAGAATCTATTTTATTGTTTTTCCTCGCTTTCGTCAGTACGATTGCATACGCGCAAAGTCTGACAGTTACTGGTAAGGTAGTCGATAGCGAAGGTTATGAAGTTATTGGAGGTAGCGTTATTATTAAGGGTGCTGCCGGTATTGGAACTGTTACTGACATAGATGGTCACTATTCACTGAAAGTGAACGATGCATCTAAAGATGTATTAGTTTTTTCGTATGTGGGAATGACTCCCCAGGAAGTGAAAGTCAACAATCAGAGTGTTATTAATGTAACGTTGCAGGCAGATGCCGTACTGTTGGACGAAGTTGTAGCCATCGGTTATGCAACTGTAAAACGTAAGGACCTGACCGGTTCTGTTGCTTCGGTTAATAGCAAAGAACTTTCGAAAGTTCCTACCAGTGATATCACACAAGCCCTTGCCGGCCGCATGGCAGGTGTGCAGGTTATGCAGAGTGAAGGTGCTCCCGGAGCTTCCATTTCTGTTCGGGTTCGTGGTGGTATTTCCATTACTCAAAGTAACGAACCTTTGTATATCATCGACGGTTTCCCCAGTGAAGACGGTATGTCTACCCTTGACCCGGCGGAAATTGAAACAATCGACATCCTGAAAGATGCTTCTGCTACAGCTATCTACGGTGCCCGTGGTGCTAATGGTGTAGTCGTTATTACTACCAAGAGCGGTGGTAAAGACGGAAAAGCGACTGTTACATTTGACAGTTATGTAGGTTTCAAGAAAATAGCCAAGAAGCTGGATGTACTTTCTACTTATGAATTTACGATGTTGGATTATGAACGTCGCGTTTACGACGCTACCACTCCGGACGACTGGGAGAAAGATATCAAAAAGTTCACCGAAATCTACGGCAACTACAGTGACCTTGAAAAAAACTATGGCAATCGTAAAGGACTGGATTGGCAAGAGGAAACATTGGGACGCACGGCAATTACACAAAACTATCGTGTAGGCGTTTCCGGTGGTACTGATAAATTAAATTATAACCTGGCATATTCTTATTATGACGAAGAGGGTGCCATGGTATATAGCGGCAACAACAAGCACAATATTTCATTCAACATGAATCATAAAGTGAATGACCGCTTGGACGTCACCGCACGTATCAGCTACGACCAAATGAAAATTACCGGTATGGGTACTTCTGAAGGAGGCGACCGTTTCAATAAGATGCAGCACATTTTGCAGTACCGCCCCACAGTAGGTATCAACGGAACCGATGACCTGTTATTGGGAGATGAAGACCCTATTTTCCTGGATGATTCGGGTAACGTAATGCAGAACCCCTTACTTTCTGCGGCAGAAGAGACGAATGATCGTGAATATCGTACATTCCAGGCTAACGGTGGCTTTACTTTGAAACTTTTCAAAGGTCTCTCTTTCCGTAATACCACAGGTATGCGTTACCAGACACGACGCAATGATGTTTTCTACGGAGACAAGTCAATCACAGCAAAACGTTCAAGCATCAATGGTAGTATTCAAAACCTGGAGACCGGTAGTTTCCAGACTTCAAACGTATTGAACTATAACTGGTCGGGTAAAGGTCATGACGTGACTGCCATGGTAGGTCAGGAATATGTAGACCGTTGGAACCGTAATTTCAAAGCAGCAGCATCTAACTTCCCGAATGACGATATAGGTTTGGCTGACCTCTCACTGGGTCTTCCGACAGCAGTTCAGTCTGCCGAAAACTATGATGATAAATTGCTCTCTTTCTTCGCCCGTTTCAACTACGGTTTCAAAGATAAATACTTGTTTACCGCTTCGGTTCGTGCCGATGGTTCTTCCAAATTCGGTAAGAATAACAAATGGGGCTATTTTCCTGCATTTTCAGCAGCTTGGCGCCTGGGAGAAGAAGAGTTTATCAAGAACTTGAATATCTTCTCTGACTTAAAAGTTCGTTTGGGCTATGGTATGGCGGGTAACAACCGTATCGACAGTTACCTTAGTCTGGCTGTATTGGGATCTGTTACTTATCCCAATGGAGACTCCACCCAGCCCGGTTATGTTTCCAAGCAGATTCCTAACCCTGACTTGAAGTGGGAGGCAAACAAAACCTTCAACTTTGGTCTTGACTTCGGTTTCTTCAATCAGCGTTTAACCATTTCTCCTGAATTTTACATAAACCGCAGTAGCAATTTGTTGCTAAACGCCAAACTGCCTACTTCATCCGGTTACAACAGCATGGTTATCAATGCCGGTGAAACAGAAAACAAAGGTATTGACTTAACCATCAACTCAACCAATATCACGAATAAGAATTTTACCTGGAACACATCCGTCACTCTGTCACACAATAAGAATTCTGTAAAGAAACTTACGGGAGAAGATGTGCAGTTGTGGGAGGCTAACTTCGGTTACAGCCAGAATACGCACATTATCGGTGTGAACCAACCTTTGGGACAGATGTACGGATACGTAACAGATGGTCTGTACCAAGTATCTGACTTTGATTACGATGCAGCAACTAAAACTTACACACTGAAAGACGGTGTTCCGTATGCAGGCGAAAAAGGTAATGTAAAACCGGGTATGTGGAAGTTTAAGAATATAGATGGCAGCAAAGACAATAAAATTACAGAAGCTGACAAAACAGTCATTGGTAACGCTTATCCGAAAATTTACGGTGGTATAAATAACACTTTCACTTACAAAGATTTCGATTTGAGTATATTCCTTACCTATAGCATCGGTAACGATGTATTCAATGCAACCAAACTGACCAATACCAAAACTGCTTTGCAGAACAAAAACGTTTTGGCAGTAGCTGACTCTAAGCACCGTTGGGTATTGGTTAATAAGGCAGGTGACTTGATTACAGATCCCCAGGAGATGGCAGACATCAACAAGGGCAAGACTGTAGCCGCAATTTATGATAACGAAGCAGGTGATACTTACATTCACTCTTGGGCTGTAGAAGATGGTTCTTTCCTGAAACTGAGCAACATTACTTTAGGTTACACATTCCCGAAGAAGATGATCAGAAAAGTCGGATTGAGCAAATTACGTCTTTATGCCACAGGCTCTAACCTGCTGACCTGGACCAAATATTCCGGCTTCGATCCTGAAGTTTCTACCATGGGAAATGGTCTGACACCGGGCGTTGACTTTGGTGCTTATCCCAGAAGCCGCGCGTTTGTTTTCGGTATTAATTTAGCTTTCTAATGAACTTCAAATGGAGAATACAATGAAAAAATATAAAGTGATTGCGCTAAGCGCACTGATTGCAGCAGGATTCACCTCTTGCGACCTGACTGAAAAACCTACTTCTTACTACGAGAAGGACACTTATTTTGAAACTACGGACCAGGCAAAAATGTCTGTAGTAGGTATTTACGATTGTCTGGCTATAGACAAGCATTACGGACAGTTTGAAATGGCTATGCCTGCTTCGGATGATACCTATTATATTCAAGGAACAGGTACGGATAACACACGTCGTGACATTGCACACTACATGGTGAAGCCTACAAATACCTGGATCGCATCGATATGGGAATACAAGTACCTGGGTATTGACCGTGCCAATTTTTCCATTGCCGGTATTGAGAAGATGACAGGTTATGAAGAAGATTCCAATTTAAAGGAGTTGGCAGCTCAGGCACATTTCCTTCGCGCGTTTTTAGCTTTCGACCTAATTAAGTACTGGGGAGACGTTCCATTCAAAACCACTTATACCGCTGGATATGACGAATCTTTCAGAGGTCGTGTAAGTCGTGAAGAAATCTACGATCAGATTATTACTGACCTGAATTTCGCCAAGGAGAATCTGCAAAAGGACAATGCTTCACTTTCACCCGAAGTACCTTCACAAGGTGCCGCTCATGCTTTGCTGATGCGTGTTTATCTGCAACGTGCCGGGTATAGCTTGCAGCAAGACGGTAAATTGACCCGCCCGGATGAAACTAAAAGAAAAGAATACTTTAACTCTGTAATTGCCGAATGGACCGCCTTCCAGAACAAAGGCAACCATGGTTTTTATACAGGTGGTTTTGAACAGTTATTCAGAGGTTATTCAGAAGGCATCTTGAATTCCCAAGAGAGTTTGTGGGAAATTGCTTTCAATCCTACAGGAGCCGGCTACAAGGACAATGCAGGTACTTGGGCTACTTATAACGGACCAGCGGTAGAGGCACCGGGCAAAAATGCTCCTGCTGATGCATGGGGACGTGCCAATGCTTTCTTCCGTGTACTGCCGGCCTGGAAAAACTTCTTTGAAGAAGGCGATGAACGCAGAGATGTAATGGTATGTACCTATCAGTACAAATGGAATGCGAATGCCGGCAAACATGACAAGGTTGAAAACGCAAAACTGACTGACTGGTATCCCGGCAAATGGCGCAGAGAGTGGATGCCCGGAGGTTTTGTAGATCCGAACAACACAGGAGTGAACTATTGTCCGCTTCGCTTCGCCGATGTTGTATTGATGGCAGCCGAAGCTTATAATGAAACAGGCAACACCCCGGAAGCCTGGAAACTGCTGAATATGGTACGTGAACGCGCGAAAGCTACTCCGATAACCGATGCCAACTACAGCAGCCTGATGAAAGCTCCACAAGTTTATGATCTCCCATATATTCAGGATGAAGACGCTGCCGGCAAGTTTCGCACAGCTCTTTATTGGGAACGTGGTTTCGAGTTAGCTTTCGAAGGTCAGCGCAAATATGACCTGTTGCGTTGGGGTATCTTGGGCGACGCGCTGAAGTTCTTCCAAGAAAATATGGACAAAACACTCAAAGGTAAGTATGTAGCCGGTGATAAATTCATCAAAGGCCAGCATGAACTTTTCCCGATACCATTGGGAGAATTACAATCTAACCCGGCTTTGAATAACCAGAATAATCCGGGTTACGAATAAATCCGGGAAATATAGAATTGGCAATTTTAATGGAGAGAGAATCTGTTTCATACTCTCTCCATCTTCTTTACTTATAAAACGTATTTTATGAAAAGATTTTTATTATTTTGTTGTGCAGTTGCTACATTACAAGGTTTCTCCGGCTGTTCTTCCAGTCAGCCTAATGCAGATTATGGCTGGTTGAAAAATGCGATAGACACCTCTGTACAGCAATTGGAAAAAACAGTGACCGATGTAGGTGATTCAGTCCTATTACCCCGTTCCATCTGGACGGGATATGATATGGATTTTCTCTGTAGGCAATTGCAAAGAGATCCTGCGACCTTTAAGGATTCTTTGCGGATTAAGCCAGTGAAGGATGCCATAGGAACCCGTCGCTATTGCTCTTCCATCTATGATTGGACAAGTGGTTTTTTCCCCGGAAACTTGTGGTATGCGTACCAACTGACCGGCATTAAAGGTTTAAAGAACGATGCCGTGAAATTCACGAATTATTTGTATCCTGTAAAAGACTATAAAGGTACACACGACATCGGATTTATGATGAATTGCAGTTATGGCAATGCATACCGCTTGGCTCCTGCCGACAGTACTCGTCAGGTACTGGTGCAAACAGCCGATAACTTATGCGACCGTTTTGACACAACCATAGGCTCTATTCGTTCCTGGGATTTCGGAACATGGAATTTTCCTGTGATTATTGATAATATGATGAACCTGGACCTATTGTTTTATGTAAGCCGTCTTACCAATGATTCCAAATACAAGGAAATCGCATTGAAACATGCCGAGACCACATTGAAGAATCATTTCAGAGCAGATCATTCATCCTATCACGTAGTAAGTTACAATAATGATGGCAGCGTAGAAATGAAATGTACCCATCAGGGAAAAAATGACGATTCGTCATGGGCACGCGGACAAGCCTGGGGAGTATATGGATATACCTCTTGCTACCGTGAATCCAAAGATACGGCTTTCTTGCAGCAAGCCAAAGATATTGCAACGCTGATTATGACTCGTGTAAAGACTGAGGATGCGATCCCCTTGTGGGATTATGATGCACCGGATAGCCCGGAAACACCCCGTGATGCATCCGCCGCCTCTATCACTGCTTCTGCTTTGATAGAACTCAGCACTTTGGTAGAAGACGGACAAGCGTATTTTGATTATGCGGAAAAACTACTTAAATCTCTTTCTTCCGATGCTTATTTGGCAAAGGTTGGTACGAATCAGGGATTTATCCTGATGCACTCTACAGGTTCGTTGCCCAATGGCTCCGAAATTGATACTCCTATCAATTATGCCGATTATTATTACCTGGAAGCATTGGCCCGGTATATGCAGGTAAAAGGACTCGATTATAAATCGCTTTAAACGAAATTAATATACCATGAAAATAGCAAAGTATTTTTTATGTCTGGCTCTTTTGCTGGTCGCCATAAGTGCGGAAGCGCAACAATTGCGGAAGGAAGCTTTTGATTTACTGAACCTGGATTATCCGGGTTTGGAGAAAGTAAAGGCCGCATGCGCCCAACAACAATGGGATAAAGCGGCTCAGGCTTTATTGGACTATTACCGCCAACGCACCGGCATAGGACATCCTGATATTAATCTGAAGAATATCAAGATATCAAAGGAAGAACAAAAATGGGCGGATGATGCCCTGGAACATACATTTTTTGTGCACAAAGGATATCAGCCTTCCTATAATTACGGTAAAGACATCAACTGGCAATATTGGCCGGTACAGGACAATGAGTTGCGCTGGCAGTTGCATCGCCATAAATGGTTCACCCCGATGGGAAAAGCATATAGAATCTCAGGGGATGAGAAATATGCCAAAGAATGGGCATACCAATATATGGACTGGATTAAGAAAAATCCTCTGACAACCGTAGAGAAAGAAGAATACGAACTTGTCAGTGCAGGTGAAGTAAAAGGAAATGCTGAGAATGTACGCTTTGCATGGCGTCCGTTGGAAGTGAGTAACCGTTTGCAGGATCAGACACTGCAATTTCTATTGTTTATTCCCTCACAGGCTTTTACGCCGGAGTTCCTGACCGAGTTCCTCATTAATTACCATCGGCATGCCTTACACATTCTGGGCAATTACTCCGATCAGGGCAACCATCTGTTGTTCGAAGCACAGCGTATGGTGTATGCAGGCGTATTTTTCCCTGAATTTAAAGAGGCAACCGGATGGAGAGAGAGTGGGATAAGCATTTTGAACCGTGAAATAAAAAAACAGGTTTACCCGGACGGCGGTCAATATGAACTGGACCCACACTATCATTTGGCGGCAATCAATATCTTCTGCAAGGCCCTGCGTATGGCAGACGTCAATGGTTTCCGTCAGGAATTTCCTGCCGAATACGTGAATACTGTGAAAAATATGATTGAGTTCTACTCTAATATCTGTTTTCCGGATTACAGTAATCCTTGTTTCAGTGATGCGAAACTGGGAGACCGCCCGGCAGAGGTCCGCAATTATCAAGACTGGCTCAAACTGTTTCCGGATTGCGAATGGATTCGTTATTATGCTACTGAAGGTCGTGAAGGTTCCCCCCTACCCAACCTTTCTCACGGAGCCCTGACTTCCGGTTTCTTTACTTTCAGAAATGGCTGGAAACAAGATGCTACTGTAATGGTGGTAAAGGCCGGTCCCAAAGGTGAGTGGCACTGTCAACCGGATAACGGAACTTTTGAGCTTTGGTTCAATGGTCGGAATCTCTTTCCGGATAGCGGTTCATACGTCTATGCCGGTGATGATGAAGTGATGAAACTTCGCAACTGGTTCCGCCGGACAAGTTCACATAATACCCTGACACTGGATGAGAAAAACTTGCAGACCACACAATCCGTTACTAAACTTTGGCAACCCGAAGGTAATGAACAAATCCTGGTGACAGAGAATCCTCACTATGAGGGTTTGAAGCACAGACGTTCCGTCTTCTTTGTAGACCAATCTTATTTTGTCATTGTCGATGAGGCTGTGGGAGACGCAAAAGGAACAGTAAATCTGAACTATCATTTATGTGAAGGTACTGTAAATGTGGATGGAAAGAACCATATTCTGACCACCGCTTACGACGGGCCAAGCAATATGAAGCTACAATGCTTTGCCGAAGAGAAAGCTTCGATAAGAGAAAAAGAGGGATGGCGTTCAACTGCTTATCGCGTACGTGTACCCCGTACTTCGGTTTCTTTTGATGTGGACAAAAAGGATTCGGAAGCTGTACGCTACATAACCATTATCTATCCTTCGAAAAATACAGCTTCTTTTCCTGCATTCAAGGCTAAATTCCTGAATAAGAAGTTTGATGAGAATGGAGTGAAGATAGAAATATCTGTTGATGGAAAGAAACGTCAATTGGAGTATAAACTATAAGAAGACTTTTATTATGAATCGCTTATCATACTTATTTTTGCCTCTCACTGCCATCGGAGTCTCCGCTTGCAGCTCCAATAAGGCCAAAGAGGAGGTGAAACGTCCGAACATTATCTTTATGATGACAGACGACCATACTACGCAGGCTATGTCATGCTACGGTGGACGCCTCTTGCAAACTCCCAATATGGATCGGATTGCCAATGAAGGTATTCGTATGGACAATTGCTATGCGGTCAATGCTTTATCCGGTCCGTCAAGAGCCTGTATCTTGACGGGCAAATTCAGCCACATCAATGGATTCACTGATAATGCCAGTACTTTCGACGGCAACCAACAGACCTTTCCCAAATTATTACAGTCCGCAGGCTACCAAACTTCGATTATCGGTAAATGGCATCTGATTACTGAACCTCAGGGATTTGATTATTGGTGCATCTTGACCGGACAACATGAACAAGGGGATTATTATAATCCCGATTTCAATGAGAACGGAAAGCAGATTGTAGAACAGGGCTATGTTACCGATATTATCACGGATAAGGCCATCGAGTATCTGGAGCACAGAGACAAAAGCAAGCCTTTCTGCATGATGTACCATCAGAAAGCTCCGCATCGTAACTGGATGCCTGCCCCCCGCCACTTGGGTATGTTCAATAATACCGTTTTTCCTGAACCGGCCACACTCTTCGATACGTATGAGGGAAGAGGTTCCGCTGCCAGGGAACAGGATATGTCTATTGAACAGACATTGACCAATGATTGGGATCTGAAACTGCTGACTCGTGAAGAAATGTTGAAAGATACGACCAATCGCCTCTATCAGGTCTACAAACGTATGCCGGCTGATGTGCAGAATAAATGGGATTCAGTATATGCCCAGCGCATTGCCGAGTATCACAGTGGTAAACTGGAAGGTAAAGAGTTGATCAGCTGGAAGTATCAGCAATATATGCGGGATTACCTGGCAACAATTGTTGCTGTGGATGAAAATATAGGGCGGTTACTCAGTTATCTGGAAAAAACCGGTGAGTTGGACAATACAATCATTATCTACACTTCGGATCAGGGTTTCTTCCTGGGCGAACATGGTTGGTTCGATAAACGCTTCATGTATGAGGAATGTCAGCGTATGCCACTGGTCATCCGCTACCCGAAGGCTATCAAGAGCGGAAGTATTTCGAATGCCATTGCCATGAATGTGGATTTTGCTCCCACCTTGCTGGATTTTGCCGGAGTAGACATACCCGCCGATATTCAAGGCCGGTCGCTCAAACCGATTTTGGATAATGAAGGAAAAGTACCGGCAGACTGGAGAAAAGCCGCCTATTACCACTATTATGAGTATCCGGCGGAACATTCGGTTAAAAGACATTATGGTATTCGTACAGCTGATTTTAAACTAATTCACTTCTATAATGATGTGGACGAGTGGGAAATGTACGATTTGAAGAATGATCCGAATGAATTGAATAATGTGTTTGACAAACCAGAGTATGTCGACAAGCGGACAGAACTGATGTCACTGCTGAAAGAAACCCAAAAGCAGTATAAGGATGATGATCCGGATGAAAAGATAAATGAGCTGTTCAAAGGTGACAGACGATTGATGAAAAATAGATAATCTAAATGAATACCATGAATAGAAGAAGTTTTTTAAAAAATACAAGCTGGTCCTTCCTCGGATTAGCAGTTTCCGGCAGCTTATTGTCCGCATGCCAGCGCGGAACTGCCGCAGGAAAGAAAATTATGCCCTCTGCCAGTAATCTGAAATATTTCTGGGGAGACTTGCATAACCACTGTAACATAACCTACGGTCATGGCGACATGCGTTCTGCGTTCGAAGCCGCCAAGGGGCAATTGGATTTTGTATCTGTCACTCCACATGCCATGTGGCCTGACATACCCGGAGCAGATGATCCTCGTCTGAAGTGGGTGATTGATTATCATACCGGTGCTTTCAAGCGTTTGCGCGAGGGAGGCTATGAGAAATACGTAGCCATGACCAATGAGTACAATAAGGAAGGAGAATTTCTTGCCTTTGTAGGTTATGAGGCACACAGCATGGAACATGGAGATCATGTGGCCCTGAACTATGATCTGGATGCGCCGTTGGTGGAATGTACCTCCATCGAAGACTGGAAACAAAAAGCCCGCGGACATAAAGTATTTATAACTCCGCATCACATGGGTTACCAGACGGGCTACCGCGGATATAACTGGAACTTCTTTACGGAAGGAGACCAGACTCCGTTCGTAGAGATGTATTCCCGCCACGGATTGGCTGAGAGCGATCAGGGTGATTATAATTATCTGCACGATATGGGACCTCGCCAATGGGAAGGTACAATTCAGTGTGGATTGGAGCAAGGCAAGAAATTCGGTATTATGGGCTCTACAGATCAGCACGCCGGATATCCGGGCAGTTATGGCGATGGGCGTATAGGCGTACTGGCAGAGTCATTGACCCGTGATAAGATCTGGGATGCTATGAAGAACCGTCACGTTTGTTGCGCTACCGGTGATAAGATCAATATAGATTTTCGTCTGAACGACGCTTTTCCGGGCGATGTGGTACGGGGTAACAGTCGCCGTATTTATTTGAATGTGGAAGGCGGCAGTTGCATCGATTACATAGACATTGTCAAGAATCGGAAATGCATAGCCCGTTTAAGTGGTCCGTTGTTGCCCGAAATGCCGGAAGGAGACATGGTACGTTGTAAGGTAAAGATTGATTTTGGATGGAACCGTGAAGAGCAGTATGTACATTGGCAAGGTAAACTATCTATCAGTAAAGGAACTATCAATGCTGTGGAACCTTGCTTCCGTGGCGCTGCCTTCACTTCTCCGCAACCGGGAGAACCCGAGTTTGAGACAAAGGTCAACCGTATTGTGTCTGTTACGGACAAAGATACGGAGTTGGACATGTACAGTTCCAAGAATCCGAATACCACCACTCCCGCCATGCAGGCCGTCATTTTGGATGTCACTATGCCTAAAGACGGTATGATTACGGCAGAGTTCAACGGCAAGAAGTTTGAACATTCACTGGGCGAACTTCTGGAAGGTTCCCGCTCCCATTTCATGATCGGATGGCTTAGTGAAGCTATCCTATTCAACCGTGCAATGCCGGAAAGTTGCTTTATGGTTGAACATTATATGGAAGACACTGAACCCGAAAGAGATACGGACTATTACTATATCAGAGTTCGCCAGCGTGACCAGCAATGGGCATGGAGCTCTCCTATATGGGTGGAAAGAACATAATGTTTCCTTATTTGATGTAATAAATTATGGAACACGCAATTGGCATTGATTTAGGTGGTACATCTATAAAATATGCTTTGGTAGATAAAGCGGGTAATTCTTTCTTTGAGGGAAAATTACCCTCTTTTGCTTCTGTCTCGGCTGCAAAAGTGATGGAACAGCTGATAAAGGCTGCCACCTTGCTGAAAGATGAAGCCGCAAAACAGAACTGGACCGTACTGGGCATAGGACTCGGTACACCGGGAATTGTAGATGAAACAAACCGTATCGTACTGGGAGGTGCGGAAAATATTGTCGGCTGGGAAAACATAGATGTAGCCTCCTTTATGGAGAAACAGATGAGTTTACCGGTAGTTGTTGGAAATGATGCCAATCTGATGGGACTGGGAGAAACGAAATATGGTGCAGGAAGAGGTTGCACTCATGTGGTGTTTCTGACTGTAGGAACCGGTATCGGCGGAGCTGTCATCATTGATGGTAAATTGTTCAATGGATATGCTAACCGAGGTACGGAGTTGGGGCATGTACCGTTGATTGCCAACGGTGAACGTTGTGCCTGCGGGGCAATCGGCTGCCTGGAACATTATGCTTCGACTGCCGCCTTGACAAGACGTTTTAGCGCATTGGCGAAAGAGCAGAATTTAAGTTTTGATACGGAGATAAACGGGGAATTGATTGTTCGCCTGTATCATGAAAATTTCCCGCTCGCTGTCGAGTGCATGAACGAACACTTTTACTATTTGGGCAGAGGAATAGCCGGCTTTATCAATATCTTCAGTCCCCAACGGATTGTGATAGGAGGAGGTGTTGCAGAATCCGGCAGTTTCTATTTAGAGAAAATAAGGGCGGTAGTCAAAAAGCACGTAATAGCAGACTGTGCCCTGAATACCAAGATTGTAGCAGCCGAATTGGGCAATAAAGCCGGTCTTACCGGTGCAGCATCACTAATTCTATAAACAAACGAATTATTATGAAAAATAACAAGAAATGGGGTATGCTGGCATTGATCATGATGTTCTGGTTTACCATTTCATTCATTACAAACATTCTCGGGCCGTTAATTCCTGACATTATCCATAACTTTGAGCTGAAGGATCTGGCAATGGCGGGATTTATCCCGACTTCCTTCTTCCTGGCTTATGCCATCATGTCGATACCGGCAGGCATATTGATAGATAAATATGGAGAAAAGCTGGTGCTGTTTACCGGTTTCCTTATGCCATTTATCGGAACCGTCTTGTTTGCATGTTTCCCGTTTTATTCGATATTATTGGTGTCTTCCTTTATTATCGGCTTGGGAATGGCCATGTTGCAGACCGTAATTAACCCTTTGCAGCGTGTTGTCGGTGGAGAAGAGAACTACGCATTCATAGCCGAATTGGCACAGTTTGTGTTTGGAGTAGCATCGTTTATCAGTCCTTTGGTTTATACTTGGTTAATACATGCGCTGGCACCGGGAGTCTATCAGCCGGGAAAGAATTTCCTGCTTGATATTTTGGCGGACATCACTCCGGTCACTCTTCCCTGGGTTTCCCTTTATTGGGTATTCACAGTGTTATTACTGATTATGCTGCTCATTGTGTCGTTGGTCCACTTCCCGCGCATTGAACTGAAAGATGATGAACGCAGCGGTTCTTCGGCTTCCTACAAGAAATTGTTCCGTCAAAGATACGTATGGCTTTTCTTTCTGGGAATCTTTTGTTATGTCAGTACGGAGCAGGGAGTTTCTATTTTTATGAGTACTTTTCTGGAGCAGTATCATGGCATTGATCCGAAGACCGTGGGTGCGCAAAGCATTAGTTATTTCTGGGGTTCAATGACTGTCGGGTGTTTGTTTGGCATGTTCCTGCTGAAGTTGATAGACAGTAAACGTTTGCTGCAAATATCGGGCATACTTTCCATGAGTTTGCTGTTAATTGCATTATTCGGTTCCGCGGAAATAGCAGTGTGGGCTTTTCCTGCAATAGGCTTTTGTATCTCCATGATGTACTCCATAGTGTTTTCACTTGCCCTGAATACAGTAACCCAGAATCACGGTTCTTTTGCAGGCATCCTTTGTTCCGGAATAGTGGGAGGTGCAGGTGGTCCGCTGCTCGTCAGCCTGGTATCCGACGCCACTTCGTTGCGAACGGGAATGTTGCTTATTCTGATTTTCATGGGATACATTACGTTTATCGGCTTCTGGGCACACCCTTTGGTTAATAATAAGACAGTTAGCTTGAAAGAGCTGGTTACCTTCAAAAAACAAAAATAAGATTCTGAGATGAAAAAGATAGTATTGGGCTTATCGGCCCTCTGCCTGTTAATGGCATGTGGCAGTTCCGAGCAACCTGCCGTGATAAAGGTTTCCGAAGAAACATTGATGCATGAAGTCCGCGCAACTCCCTCTCCTGCCGATGGCACATACGTCAAGGTGAATCCACCGCGTTTCATGTGGCCGGACAAATTCCCTCATTTAGGTCCGGTGCTGGATGGAGTTCCGGGACAAGTAGATGAAAAGCCCAAAGTAGTTTACCGGATTCGTATCTCCCAAGACAAGAATTTCCGGAAAGATGTCCTTACCGGTGAACGTGCCTGGGCTTTCTTCAATCCTTTCCAGTGCCTGGCACAAGGGAAATGGTATTGGCAACATGCTTATGTTACCCCCGAAGGTGCTGAAGAATGGTCGCCGGTTTACCAATTTTATATAGATAAAGATACACCGGAATTCAATCCGCCGACTTTGGAAAAAGTCTTGGCAGAATATCCTTCCCATCACCCGCGTGTGTTGCTGGATGCAGCTGACTGGGAAAAGATTATAGCGAAAAATAAAAATAATCCGGAAGCGCGGGCGTATATGGACAAGGCTTCCCAATGCATTTCCCGTCCGTTGAAGCATCTTCAGGAAGAGATAGATACAACGAATGTAGTTACGTTGACTAACATTGTGCAACGTAAATCAGCCCTCATCCGCGAGAGCCGTAAGATTGTAGACAGAGAAGAGGCCAACGTGGAAGCATTGGTCCGTGCTTATTTGCTGACAAAAGACGAGAAGTATTATCGGGAAGGCATTAACCGCCTGAGTGAAATTCTTTCCTGGCAAAAAAGCAAATACTTTGCAGGTGACTTTAACCTGTCCACCCTATTATCGATGAGTACATCCGCGTATGACGGATTTTATAATTTACTGTCACCGGAAGAGAAACAACTGCTGTTGGATAACATCCGCAGAATTGGAGACAAGTTCTATAATGAATACGTGAACCATCTGGAGAACCGTATTGCAGACAACCATGTGTGGCAGATGACTTTCCGTATTCTGACGATGGCGGCATTCGCTACGGTCGGTGAAATACCGGAAGCGTCCGTATGGACAGATTACTGTTATAATGAATGGATTTCACGCCTTCCGGGCCTGCATAAGGATGGTGGCTGGCACAATGGAGATGCCTATTTCCATGTAAATATACGTACCTTGATAGAAGTGCCGGCCTTTTTCTCACGCATATCCGGCTTCAACTTCTTTGCAGATCCGTGGTATAACAACAATGCCTTATATGTTATCTATCAGCAACCTCCCTTCTCCAAATCTGGAGGTCATGGCAACTCACATGAAGGACAACGCAGTCCGAACGGAGGGCGCGTAGGATATGCCGATGCCCTGGCACGCGAATGTAACAATCCGTGGGCAGCTGCTTATGTACACGAAATTATACAGGAAGACCCTGACATCCTGTCGAAGGCTTTCGAAGCCAAACCGGCAGATTTGACCTGGTATCGCTGCACAACCCCGAAGGAAAGGCCTGCTTATAGCAAACATCTGTCAGAACTACCGGAATCCAAAGTCTTCAAACAAGCAGGTACTGCCCTGATGAATACCGACATAGGGCATCATGCCAACAATGCCATGCTTTCTTTCCGAAGCAGTCCTTATGGTTCCACATCCCATGCCTTGGCCAATCAAAACGCTTTCAACACCTTCTTTGGAGGTAAGGCTATCTTTTATAGCAGCGGGCATCGTACCGGATTTACAGATGATCATTGTATGTATGCCTACCGGAATACCCGTGCCCATAACTCCATATTAGTAAACGGTATGGGTCAGAAGATAGGGACAGAAGGCTATGGTTGGATTCCCCGCTACTATGAAGGTGAAGAAATCTCTTACGTTGTAGGCGATGCCTCCAACGCCTATGGGAAAGTAGTTTCTCCGTTGTGGCTGGAACGCGGACGCTTGTCCGGCACTCAATTTACACCGGAGAAAGGTTGGGATGAAAATAAGCTGGAATTCTTCCGAAGACATATCGTTCAGCTCGGACGCTCGGGTTTATTTGTTGTTTACGATGAACTGGCCGGTAAAGAACCGGTAGAATGGAACTATCTGCTACATACGGTGGAACTGCCTATGGAGGTGGTTAAGGAAGAAGGAGGATTGCGCATCTTGGGTAAGAATAAAGCGGATGGAATATCGATAGCTCATTTATATTCTTCACAAGAGATGACTTATGCACAAACGGATACATTCTTTGTAGCCGCCCTTGACTGGAAAAAGCGTCTAGGCAAGGCTCTTGCTAATCATTATCATTTTACGGCAACGACAGCTCCTTGCAATAAAGTGTTTTTTCTCAATATAATCGATGTACATGGAAACAACCGTGCCGATGCCGTGATAAATCATCAGGGAAATCGCATTACAGTAGAAGGATGGGTTATTGAATGTAATCTGGATAGTGAAGGTAAAGCGTTCCTGCACATAGAGAACAAGCAGAACGGTGCTTCACTGGACTTCAACTATAATTCGAATAAGGGTGCTACCACTATCGTCGATCAGGTAGGCGGAAAGAAAATAGAGAAAAGGCTGGTTGATTCCTTACCGAAACCTGAAATATAAAACCGAATATTAAATCATGAAAGCTAATAATATGGTAAAACAAATTCCAATGAAGCATCTGGCATTTTTTTCTTTGCTATGCTCTTCCGCGGCTTCTGCGGCCGAACGTCCCAATATCATCTATATATTCACGGATCAACAGACAGCCAGCGCCATGAGTTGTGCCGGAAATCCGGACCTGCACACTCCCAATCTCGACCGATTGGCAGCTGCCGGCGTAATGTTCAATAATGCTTATTGCACCGCTCCGCTCAGCGGTCCTTCACGTGGAGCCATGTTTACGGGGCACTATCCGGATGCAGTAGGACTGTCAGTCAATGGTTCACCGATACCTGACTCGCTCAGGACACAGACATTAGGCACCTTGATAAAGAATGCCGGATATGATTGTGCTTATGGCGGTAAATGGCATCTTCCTCTTCTTGATGTCCCCGACAAAGAATACGGCTTCGACAACATTTACAAACATAGTGACGACGGACTGGCGGAAGCTTGCACCGAATACCTCTCACGCAAACATAAAAAGCCTTTTTTCCTGGTAGCTTCTTATGACAATCCACACAATATCTGCGAATACGCACGGAGCCAAAACTTCCCTTATGGAAATATCGATACGCCTGATATACGGGACTGCCCGGGAGTACCTGCCAATTTCGCCAAGAATCCTTACGATGCCGATGTCATTGAAAGCGAAAGGGCAAACAATTATAATGTATATCCGACTGCCGGTTTTACTCCCGAAGACTGGCGTATGTACCGTTATACCTATTATCGTTTGGTAGAAAAAGTAGATAAGGAGATCGGAAAAATTATTGATGCCATTGATAAGAACGATCTTTGGAAGAATACAGTAGTGATCTTCTCCAGTGACCACGGAGATGGTATAGGGGCCCACCATTGGAACCAGAAATCTGCTTTATATGAAGAAGTTATCAACATTCCTCTTATCGTAACCCTGCCCGGCAAGAAGAATGCAGGCAAAGTATTGCCTCAACTTATCAGTAACGGTATAGATTTCTTCGCTTCCGTATGCGACTGGGCAGGTGCCAAGATGCCGGAAGGGGCAGCCGGAAAGTCTTTCCGGAAAGTTGTGGAAGAAGGTAATCCACAGGCCTTGCATCAAGAATACATCATCACTGAAACACGGTTTGACGGTAGCAAGACAAGAGGCTGGGTAGTACGCACTGAGCGCTACAAATATGTGCTTTATGATAAAGGAAAATATCGTGAGCAACTGTTTGATATGCAGAATGACAGAGGAGAAATGAGAAACCTGATCATGGAAAATGCCTATAGCCAGGAACTGCAAAAACTTCGTGATATCCTTGAAAAGTGGATGAATACCTATAATATACGTCCAACCCGTCCGAAGCTGCACGATGTTCCCGGAAAGAAACTCAAAAGCACAACCCGATATCAGACAGCTTATAAATAGATTAAGAAATGATAGCCCGCCTTATTATCTTTAAAGTGCGATAGGCGGCAATTAGTTTCCCGGCGTGAAACTGACAGTTTCATTACTTGAAACTAGTAGTTTCATGCCGAGAAACAGATGGTTTCATGCCTTGAAACTAATAGTTCCTCCGCAGGAAACTTTTTCTTCCTTTATAGTACTAAGTAACGTTTTAAAAATAACTTGGTACATAAATGATAATTTAGCGGGCTGAATTTTAAGCCTGAAAGGCTTGCATTATATAGCGTAGGGCATCGCCCTACGTAATGTGCATCCCCATTTCTAAGCCCTGAAAGGGCGATATAAAGGTTGATGCTTAATTGCGCCCTTTCAGGGCTTAAATTAAAGATATACATAATCACGTAGGGCGTTGCCCTACGCTATGTAATATCAGGCTTTCAGCCTGTCTTGATTTCAGGTATTCAGTTCCCTAAATTATCATTTATAAGCTGACTCGCTGCACTTGCTTATGTACCGTTATTTTTTAAGCATTACTAAAAGAGTACGGTGTAGGATGATTTCACAAAAAATAAATATTAAGGCTAAAGCTGAATTCAACTTTTAAGTGCGACACGTCTTTTAAAGTATTTGCAAACCTCTTTCCTCTTCAAACTAAATACCGGCAGGAAGAAGAAAATACCGATAATAGACATCACCAATCCGCCAATAGTACCCGCAGCCAACGGAAACCAGAAAGCTTCCTTATCCGTCCCCACCATAAACGGGATAAAACCCAGAATAGTGGAAACTACCGTAAGAAAAATAGGCAGTATCTTGGCATTCCACGCCTTTGTATAGGCACGAAGCATGGAAAGTCGGGGGAAGCGACGGCGAATGCTATTATACTCATTCAGAATATAGATGCTGGCATTTACCGTAATACCGCAAAGCAGCACAAACGAAGCAAAGCCTCCCTGGTCAAAATTCAAGCGGAACCAATAGAATGTAAAGAACACTCCTATATAAGATACCGGAATAACAAAGATAATAGCCAAAGGCTGTTTCAGCGAATTGAACAGAATACTCGTTGTAAAGAAGATGATGGCAATCACAACCAGCAACAACAGGTATTGCTTGTTATCTTTCTTACCCCATGACCACGATTGACTATCCGATTCAGCAGTATACCCCATCGGAAGCAATTTATTAAACTCTTCCAAGTCCCGCTTCTGTATTTTATTGCCCTGTTCGTACGAACCGATATACTCATATTGCAGACAAAGACGATATTGCTGATTCTCTTTGGCTATCTGTTGCGGCATCTGCCCCTTCTCTACCGTAGCCAATTCGGAAAGTTTATAATGCTTTCCGCCATCCACACCGTAGGGAAAAAACTGCATGGCCCATACATCATAGTCGTGAGACTGCCGGGAAGAAAGTCGAACACTTTCCGTACCGCTTTCCGTCACCACCGAACCCACCTGCATATTCTTGCCGAATATCGGCTGGATAGCGGAAAACAAGTGCTGGGCATTAATCCCCTCCTGAGCCATACGCTCCTTATTCAGATTGAAGTAAAACTCTTGATAATCGTCTTTCCACCAGGAAAATTCCGACTTGATAAACACTTCCTTGATGCGACGGTGCGAAAGCAATACCTCCTTCAGCTTTTCGGCCCATGCATAGAGCTCGTCATAATTGTAGCCATACATCTTGATGCGATAAGAACCTGCACTCTCACGAACATCATTACTGAATCCCTGATCTTGCAAGCCATATACATCCCAGCTACCACCTCCTAACTCAGATACTTTACCAATCAGATTCGCCTTTAACGTATAAGGGAAACCACTATGCTGATACTCTTTCTTGAAATAAATCTGAAGATTGGCCCTGCGTGCATTATAGACAGAAGCATGAAACTGCTTAATCTCCTTGAAGCCGCTAAGATAAGTTTCCACACGTTTCACCAGCGTATTCATCTGTTCCAGCGTACTTCCATTCGGTAAGTTCGCATTCGCATAGAGCACCACTTCTTCGTTGCGACTAAAATAACTGCCTTCGTACACTTTCTGCACAAACAAACGAAGACTACCACCCAAAGCCTTATCCACCACGGGTTTCACTTTCTCTTTATAAGTAGAGGAGCCCAACGTCTTGTTATACCGTTCTATCCATTTGCCTTCACCCTCCAACTTCTCAGGAAGAAGGAAAACGGGCAACCCGAAACCAAGCAGGAGCAAAATGCACACCGCCACCCTCCAGCGCAGAAGAAAGCGGATGAGCAACTGATAGAAATGCGTAAAGTAAACAGTCAGCCTACGAATACGTATATGACTCCGCACCCAGCGTTTCACGCTCTGCCTCTTGACAAGCTTTATTCTATCAATCATGGCCGGAACAAAAAAGAGAGCCACGAAAAGAGATACCGCCAGATTAATAATCACCACAGCTGCAAAGTCTTGCAGGTTCAGGCGGATTTTCTCATCCAGAAAGAAGATAATAACCAAAGCCCCCATTGTGGTCAAGGTAGCCGCCAGCACGGACATAAAAGCTTTCAGATTACGCCTGTGCAAGATGTGATCCGTCATCACAATGGTACTGTCTATCACAAGATTCAAAGACACAGTAATCCCTGCCAATGAATACAGTTGCATCTCCAGCCCGAAAAGATAATAGAAAATAACCGCCACGGAAATGTTGATAGCCAAGCTGGTAACGATCAGCAACAGATACTTCAGATTCAACGTAATAATCCAGACGAATACCAGCAGGATCAGTACTGTCAGCCCCGTACGGAAATAAATTTTATTCAGTTCCTCGCGAATATACTCCGTGGCATCATAGCTGATATGCACCTCGTAGCCGGGCGGCAAAGTCAGACGTATCGCTTCCATTTCCTGCATCACTTCATTGCTCAGTTGCAATTGGTTAGCAGTCTCTACGGCCGTGACAGACATATAAATGGAATTCAGACCATTGATACGGTAATAGCTTTGGGGAGCTTCTTCCATACGCGCTACAGTCACCAACTCGTCCAAGCGGATAATCTTGCCGTCCGAAGCAGTCACCGTGATGTCCGAAGGAATAAATTGCCCGCTGACTCCATCCGGTATCAAGACCAGACGTATCCACTGCTTACCACCGGCCGTATCCATGTTGTGCGTTCCCAGAAATTCTTTATTATAATGTAACTGGATGGCCCGTTGGATATCAGAAATGCTGATTCCCAGCGTCCGCAATTGTTCACTGTCGTATTCCAACCGCCATTCCATCGGGGTAGCACCACTTAAATCTATTTTATAAATGCCTTGCAACTTAGCCAGACGCGGCTTGATATGTTCTTCTGCATACTGCTGTATCAGTATAGGCGTGGACGGTGCATTCAGTGTGAACGATAAGAACGGACGGGCTGTATTCGCATCGGGCACCTTCATGTCAATATACGGATAACTGACTCCGGAAGGCAGTTGCGACCATGTCTGCCGGATAATAGTAGAAGCCTCAAAACGTACCGCATCCACATCAGCGTGTTTATCCAGATCTACCGTAATGGAACCGTAGCCATTGCTTGAAGTAGAGTACATTCCCTTTACCCCTTTGATGCGGGCCAGCATAGACTCCAGTTTGCTTGTCGCCTCCATCTCTACCACCCGCGACGAAGTGCCCGGCATGCTAAAGCGCACCGTAAAGCCCGGCAATGTGCGCGACGGATTCAGCTTGACCGGAAGCATCGGAACCAAGGCCAAACCCACCAGTGCCAGACAGACAAAGGTGACGATGAGGGTAAAAGGGGAAAGGCGATTCATAGTGATTGACTATTAGTGATTAGTGACTATAATCGAATTTGTCAGAAAGAGAGAAGCCGCTGGCAAAATCGTGCAGGGTCAGCTTGCGGATTTTATAATAGTTCAGCCAATAGTTTTTCAGGGCTGAGATATAGTTGCGCTGGGCTTCTTGCTGACGGTTCAATGACAAGGTAAGGCTACTGATATCCGCCTTACCGATGATGAAGCGTTGGCGGGTTTCATTGTATGCCAGGATGGAAAGGTCGAGGGCCTCCTCGGCACTTGTCACCAAGTCTTGCTGGACATTGAAATCACTTACGGTCATAATGACTTCTTCTTCAATGCTGATTTCGTTCTGACGGGAAGAGGTCTTTACTACATTCAGATTGTTACGGGCCATATTATATTTCCCCTTACGCACTCCCCAGTCCACTAAAGGAATGGAGACGCTGACAGATACCATTTCCTGCTGCATAGGGCGGTTGTAGGCTTCGCCAAATTTCTCCGCCACCTGGTTGAAACCGACACTGGCGTTGATACTGGCGTTGAAGCGGGATTCTTTCTTGGTTTTGTCTACATTCCGTTCTGCTTCCAATATGTCCTGGCGTAATCCAAGGAAGTTCGGGTTGTTGGAACGGGCGGCATCCAAGGCAGCATCTACAGGGATGTTTAGTTCTCCGGGACGGCTGGGGAGAAGAAGCCGTATCTCTGTATTCTTTTCCAGATTGAGGAAAGAAGCCAACGAGAACATGGCACGTTTCAATGAACTTTCAGCATTCTGCAAAGTGTTACGAGCATTCACCACGTCCAGCTTCAGCGTCAGAAGATCGGCACGACTGATAGAGGCTATCTTCAGACGTTGCATACCAATACGATAAAGTGTATCGGAAGAAACGACATTCTCCTTTGCCAAGTCATACTCAGCCTGCGCCATGGCAAGTGCAAAGAAATAGGTAGTGGCCTGCTCGGATACCTGCTCAGCATTGTAGATATATTCTTTCTTTACTTTCTCGTATTTCAGCGGTTCAATCTTTCGTTCCCAGCGGAAAGGATTATAACCTACCAGACTTTGCGAATAACCTAAACGAACGGGAACACTGGTATACTGCGTGTAGGGATTGGAACCGAAACTACGCATATAGCCCAACTCGGTATCCAGATAAAAAGTACCACCCGTCAGGTCAAAGTTTTGCCTGACTGCCAGGTTGCCATAGGCATAAAAAGACTGTTGGCTACGGTAAATATCCAAATCCTGTTCGGAGTCATAACGCTTCGTAATGTCACGGTTATACTGTGCAGGAGTCATATTCAGCGTCAGGCTCGGCAAGCGATTTGCCTTATAGGTACGATATTCCCAATAGCCTGAAAGATACATATTTTTGGTACGGAAAGCTTCCAGCGAACTGTCGTTCGCCATCTTAATCGTCTGCTGCAAGTCCAGCGTTACCTGCTGTTGCGCAATGGCAGGAAGCATCAGAGAAAGTCCTAAAAGAATAATTAAACCAAATTTCTTCATTATATCAAGCTTTTTTATCCCGGTAAATAAACCAATATATCAACGGAATGATGAACAGACTGACCAATGTGCCGATGAACATCGCCCCAATCATGGCAATGGAAAGCGGTTTCTGCAATTCCGATCCCATATCGAAAGAGAACAATAACGGTACCATGGCAAAGATGGTGGTGAGTGAAGTCATGATGATGGGACGCAGCCTGCGCCGTCCCGCCTCATGGATAGCTTCCAGAAGCGGCATTCCCGTCTTACGCAATTCATTAATCGCATCCAGTTTCAGGATGGAGTCATTGATAATGATACCACACGTAACGATCAGACCGATGGCAGACATCAAATTCAGCGTATGTCCGCATATCCACAACAGTACCAGGGCAAATGCTACGTCTATCGGTATCTCCAACAACACTACAAGCGGTTGCACAAAACTCTCGAACTGTGCCGCCAGAATGAAGTACATCAACAGAATGGAAATAAACAGAATAACCACCAGTTCATCCAGCATCTTCCGGTTAGAAAAGAAACTTCCTGAAAAAGCGGTATCCCAATCGCCAGTAGCATCCACCACTTCCTTCACTTGCTCCATAAGCGGTTCCGCCTCTTTTACTTCATAAAAACGGAACGGAACATATTCTCCGTTACGTCCTGCGGTAATCGCTTTCAGATCTTCCGCCGGCGCCACTGATACCAGCTCACGCAAAGGCAGATATTCAACACCATATTGATCCGCCCGTGTCGGAACGAGTGTTTCCTGTAAGATGCTGTTTACCGTTTGTTCCTCTCCCACAATGCTGATAGGCAGATATTGCTGGTAAGAATGAAGAGTAGCTATGCTGTTTTCTTTGAAAGCTGTTTTCAGTATGCGATACAACTCGTCATACGAAATATTATAAAGTAGCAATTTTTCTTTATTGATACGAATATTCAGCTGATTTTCAAAGGCAATACCCGTGGGAGCATATCCTGTGCGGGTAGCAAACTCAGCTTCCAGATTACGTAATTCATCCGCTGTCGGCACTTTTTCTTTGTTGCGGGAATAGAGTTCAGCCACAACATCGGCTTCTCCCGTCACAAACAGTTTCTCAAATACCGTCTCGGGTGGCGAAAAAGAAATCACGGCCAACGGATACTCCACTTTGAGGGTACGGTAAACCTTTTCCTGCAAAGGGACTATCTCAGAGGGATTCTTTGTCTTGAAATAAAGTTCTGCTTCCGAAGAAGAAAGAGCCTGCTCCCGGTTCAGGAGATAGTCTTGTTGTCCAACGGCGGCAGTCTGTTCGATAGTCTCTGTCTTAAACAACTCAAATAAATTGTCTACCCTGCGACGATTCTCGTCCACATGGATATTCTCATTCCATTCCACACGGGCTATCAGCTCGTTCTGATCTATTTCCGGCATACGCTCTTTTCCTATGAAATAGAACATGAATACACACAATGGCACGGAAACTATGCAGAACAATACGCTTGCCGTTTTATGAGCAAATATAAAATCAATCCCGGCATCATAGAAACGATCGAGTGTATGATCCTTTATAGGATTATTGATTCGGATACGCGAGAACCATGATTTGCGCAGTCCCGTCCGGTAAACCAGCATATAGAGCACCGGCAGCAACATGATGCCCGTGAAGTAAGAAACCATCAATCCAACGGTTACCGAGAAAGCCTGATCGTAGAAAATGGCTCCGGCAATACCACTCATAAAGATCAGTGGTACAAACACCGCAATGGTAGTTAATGAGGAACTGAGCATCGGAGTAACCACCTCACTGGTACCCGTAATACAGGCACGTTTCAGCGAGTAACCCTTTTCCCGATATTGAGAAATGTTTTCAGTTACGATGATGGAACTGTCGATCATCATACCCAGTGCAAGAATCAATCCGGACAGGGATATGATGTTCAGTGACATCTTGAACAGGTAGAAAAAGAGAAAACAGATCACAATGGAAACTACCATACTCAGTCCGATGATGAAAGGAGATTTGACATCCCCCAGAAAGAGTACTGCTACGATACAGATAAATAGAAAGCCCAACGAAAGGTTTTGTTGCAAGTTGGAGATAGTATAATCTAAAAGTTCTGTCTGGTTTCGGCTAACGCTGAATTCAATGTCAGGATATACACTCTGAAAATAATTCATGGTGCCGCCAATGGCCTGCTTCATGTCATCCATATTCTCGTCCGCCTGCTTGATAATGGCCAATGTCACTGCCCGTTTACCATTGCTCATGGATACGCCTTTTTCCCTGACGGGAACAATACCTATCCGGCAGAACTCTTCCAGACGGATGATGCGTCCGTTTTTGTTAATAAGAATATTCTTCACATCCTCTTCCGTACGCAACAGAGTGGAAAACTTGATATTGTATTCATAATATCCATCACGTACGGTCATACTTCCCGGTTCCACATTATTTTGGGCAAGAGCAGATTCTACATCCTGTATGGAAAGTCCCAGTACGGCAAGCTTATTTTCATCGGGAACAATCTGCAACTGGCGCTCCACCAATCCTGTGATATCCACCATAGCGACCTCTGTCAGCTGCTCAATACGCCGTTTGATAACGCTTTCGGCAAATTCACACAGATCGAGGAAAGCACGTTCGTCCGTTTGTCCGTAAGCGCTGTCATTCTTCAGGGTGAGGCTGAGATAGAATACCGGAATATCGGTAGCACTTGCTTTTACTACTTTAGGACGGTCTGTATCCTTAGGCAGGTAGTTCATGGCGGCGTCAATCTTCTCATTCACTTCGATAAAAGCAAGATCCGTATTGGTGCCGAAGTCGAAATTCAGTCGGATAAGACCTGCCCCATCATGCGCCTCGCTATCCATATCTTTCAGACGAGCCACCTGGATAAGTTGTTGGCGCAACGGTTTCACCACCGTATTCTCCAACTCACGCGCAGAAGTATTCTGTGCCGAGATTTGTACTGTAATCTCCGGGATGGCAATATCCGGCAGCAGAGATACCGGCAACGTGAAATACGTTACCATACCGACAATAAAACATGCGGTAAACGCCATCAATACGGCAATGGGCCGCTGTATCAAGAACTTAACCACCCCTTTTATTTTTTATTTTCAATAACTTTCACCGGTGCCTCATGAGCCAGGTTCACATTGCCTGTCACAATCACCACATCTCCTTCTTGCACTTCATCTTCCACAATCGTGTATTCATCGGAATTTTCCAGTACGGTCTGCACGTAGTTCCATTTCGCTTTATTATCTTTCAGTGTAAAAATCACCTGCTTACCGGAACGCAACACTACTGAACTCTTCGGAACAACCAACTGTTCACCTAGCGAACGATGTACATTAACCCGTATGTTCATGCCATTAAAGAGCTTGCCCTGTCCGTTGACAACGGCCTTCACTTTCACCATGCCTTTATCGTCCACCAGCGGATTGATTTCGGAGATACGTCCTTCGTATTTTGCAGAAGGATCTGCATAAGGAGTAACAACCACTTTGTCGCCACCTTTAATAAGGGGGAGTTCACTCTCCAATACAGTAAAGTCAGCTTCCATGCCCTGTGAACCGATAATTGTACAGAAAGCATCTGAACTGCTGGGAGCATTATAGGGTTTGGAAAAGAGATTAGCCACCACCCCGTCAAAAGGAGCAACCAGAGTGGCATGTTCTTCTTCGTATTTAGCCAGTTCATATTGAGAAAAGGTCTGATCATAGCCGCTTTTCACCCGTGCCAGTTGCATGATATCATCGGGTACATTGGCAGTATCATCCGCTGCATACCCCTGCCCTATCAATACATCCTGCAATTCCAACTTAGCTTTCTCCAAAGCATCTTTGGACTGTGCGGTCTTATTTTTTAAACGAAATTTATCCAGCTCTGCCAGCTTTTGTCCTTTGTGTACCCGGTCACCGTTCTTCACATAAATCTGCGCCACGATACCCGAACTTTCAAAACGCAAATCTGCCATTCCTCCGGCCACTATCTTGCCATTACTTACCAACTCGTGATTGAATATCTGCCGCTTCAAAGGCAACACGGTCACTTCATTCTTCTCATCCGGCAATACGGTAGCTACTCCTTCATCGGCGGCTTCTTCTTTTTTCGCACCGGAACATGCTGCCAACGCAAATAGTGCCAGACAGATCAAAAACCGGTAGTTCTGTGTCTTTATCATTCTATATTAGTTTTTCCGTTTACACTTAGTGTATGCAAAAATAGTCGTTTTCCCTTTACGAGCCGCCATATATATATGGACAAAACGAGACTGGATACAAACTGTTATTTTTCTAATTATCAAACAAGTATATTCTTGTCCATTCCCAAACAGGTGGACAAGAACATATCTCCTTCCTTATTTAGGGACTGTAATAATCACTACCGGATTAGAATCATCCGTCAATTCTTTCAGTGCCGAAAGTTTTTCATTTTCTGCCGCTTCAGGATTTTCTTCCAACCAGGTCATCACTTCTCCGGCATCAATAATCATTCCATATTCTCCCTGTGCGCTACATGCCTTGGGACGGAAAGCCATAAAGGCGGTCAGGTCATCTTTTATACCTTCCTTTTCGGCATACATCCGGGTAGTATTTGCCTTCCGGTCGTAGATTCCGTTAAACGTTTCCGGTTCATCTGTATACAGCCCTCGGATACACTGAAAGAAAACAGTATGATCCGTCTCAAAAATACATCCCACCAACAAGCGTTTTTCGTTATCTTTGGATTCAGTACGTGCCTCGGCGCCCCAATGCCATTTACCTGTGGAGAATGCGATATAAGGTGTCAGTTCATTTCCACTCACTGTATAAATGGTATCATTGAAATTCTCTTTGTAACGTATCTTATTATCACTCTTCCACAGGAAAGGAATACCCGCTACACTTGCCGAGGCATCTCCACTTTTAAATGTAGTCAGAATAATACCTGCATTTCCCTGCTTTTTGACGCTGATACTGTTTATGTCATCTACTCCTCTATTAGGCAAAACCGGAAGTAGACTAGGCACCGTATCTATCTGTTCTCCTGCTTCATTAAATAACAGCAAAGCGCGCCCGTTATCACCTGCAATATTACCGTAACGACCTATTATCACGGAATCCGTAAAACTGAAATCACTCGGTGAATCCGGAGGGGTAGGTATCGTTACACCACCACGGTAATTACCTTGCAAATCATATTTCTGTAACTTACCGGGTCTGCGCATAAAATAAAGCAGACCGTTTACATCATTATAAGTAGGCGCCGCAGTTGAATAAGCTTCCGGATCATCGCCCAAATGTCCCACTTTGCTTAAAAACTTACCGCTCTCTTTATCAAAGATAAAACAAGTTTGACGTGAAAAGACAACAATCTCTTTATCCAGTAACAGAAAATTCGGGCTTCCACCTACCAGACACGAATCGGTTGTTTCTAATGGAACATAGCGTACATCGCTTCCTAATTCCGAAAGTTTCAATTCAACAGGCTTTTCCATAGCTCCCGCCACATCAATACTAGAACATAATCCATCTGCAGAGGATTGCGGAGTACCGGTACAAGCCGCCATCAGACAAGACAAGCCCGTGGCATACAACCATCCTTTTCTCATAATTCTTTGTGTGTTTTCAGATTCAACATTTATAACATCTCCGCAAATAAACTAATATTTTTAGTTCTCAAACTAAATTTCATCGTTAAAGAAGTAAAAAAGCTCATTTAAAAGTCTATTCAAAGTATATCCGCTACCGACGTATAAAGAAAAGAGGCAGACACCCAACAGCATAGCAAACAATATCCCACCATGAAAATGACGTACCCAATACTACCCTTGCCAGCGTACAATTTTGCAGCCCCAATAAAGTAACCAATTGCAGATACTGTAACGTTTCAATACAACAAGCAAACAGGAATATCCATAGTGGCAGCCATCGCAATGGGCGGGTAATAAATATACGCACAAAGCAATATACGAGTATTACCACCAATACATCTCCCATATAGGGACGTATGAATGCGTCACGCACAAAAAGGGCTATTAATGTTTCGACCACAAACAACCCTGCAAAACAAATTGCATAAAACCAACGGCTACCAATAAATGTATCATTTCTATTATCCATAAATCGCTTTTATTACATATTTGGAAAATTAAAATCTATTATAAATGGGAAACTTCAAAATCTCAGCAACAACAATATCGGATTATCATCTTCTGATAAATTACTTAATGCCTCACGAGTTTCATTTCTTAAACTCATAATATATAATAATCGGATTTGAATCTTCCGTCAAGGTCTGCAATTTATCGGCCCCTTCTATACGAGGATTTATTCCGCCTTTCTTCATATTTTCTAAAAAGATATCCTTGGTGAAACCGTCATTCATGCCGATGCAATATACCCGGTTCTCATCAAATGAATAAAGATTGGGAATTAACAATGTACCTGTTTTATCCGTATAAAGCAAATCGTCAGTTATACCTGACATAACATAAGCTTTATTCTCTTCTTTCTTATAAAGAATAGAGTAAACATAAAAGCCGAAATGATAGCCGAAATGAATATATTTAGCGGTTTCCCAATAATCAAATACATTATATATCTTATCGGTTTTCATCAATCTATTGCATATTTTTGACACTCTTGCAGATTTCGACATATCATTCTCTGCTATCAAAGTTTCCAAATATTCCTTTGTCACAAGCTTTTTACTTTGCAAAGTAATATACGGTTTTATTCCTTTGGGAGTTATTTCAAATATTGTATCCATGAAGATCTGCATAAATTTGGGATTTCCGGTAGGACCGGAGATAAAGGTATGTTGATCAGTGCTGAATAGTTCATTCCAACCTTTATTATACTGAGAAGCCTCAAATTGAAATGAGATTCTTTTCCCATTAGTAACGTCCACTTTACTCAAAAGAAATCGTTTCCCGGATTTATCAAATGTATACAGATTCGTATACAGCGCATTCTTAAAAGGTTGAATAAAAGTAGATCTTGTTCCTTTATTTTCCAATTTAAACGAACTTTCAAAAGTTCCATTACCACTATACTTCAATACATTCTGAGTTTGGGAGTCCAGTACATATATTTTCTTATTTTCCCTGTCGATACTTATATCATCCGGATCAATGTATTCACCGGGTCCTTTCCCCTTACGCCCTATCATCTTGATAAATTTGCCTTGCTTATTAAACAGAAAAAGACCTCTGCCTTTTTCCAATACATACAAATTATTATCACAGACTTCTAACTTATCAACTTTTCCTAATAATGATTCATCCGTATCTTCCAATACAATGATTCCCACCTTGCTGAATAAAGAAGAATAAGTCATCTTCTCCAACTTCTCAGCACGATCTAAATTAATCACATAGCCATTTTCCTTTGATAAGCTGTTAATCTCTTCACCAGGAACAGCCAATAATCCCAGCATTAATGCCATTAACAGTGTAAGTATTCCCATTGTATGTTCATTTACTTTCTCTTACATTACCAATTACAAAAATAATCATCAAAACAAGATTATGAAAGGAATAGTCACTATACTTAGTAAACTTCAATAATATATTTTCTACAGATGGATACAAAGCGCTCCTCTCTCTTTCAAAACTATACAAGGAATAGCTAAACGGTAACAATCATTTTTAAGAATATCACTACGATAGTCTGAGAGAGAAACATCCAAAACAACGGTTCGGATGCGGAACAAAGAAGTCAATTCTTCAATACGACCATTGTAGCTTTTGGAAATGTATAAATAATCGATCTGTAAAGGATGCTTTGAAATCTTATTTTTCCAGCGGGCATCATGGAGCAGACAAATCCGCCTGCCCGCATAGGAAACGATGTGATTATGAAAAGTCAGACCGGAAGTAGAATAATCAGCAGGCAAAGTATTGGGAATAGAGAGATGTTGGCGATTCCAATAAGATGCGAGTGCACGGTGCAAGCGGGAAGTATCCGGCACACTATCAGCATAAGCCAACCAGGATTCTCCACTATTAGCAACACAATGGACGGCAGGACAGCCACGGACGTTATAAAAAGCAATGCCGCGCTGAGGTGAAGACAGGCTGACGGAAATCGTATGATAAATGGTCAGCAACAACAAGCAGCAAAGCGGAAAGGATATGCTGCGAGCAGTTCGGATAGCCAAACTCCGAAACAGAAACAATAGAAAAAGATAAAACAGCATAATCTCCCAATGATCTATCCAAAGCCGATCTATAGAGGACATTGGCAGTTCTTCTATCCAGCAGAGAACTTTGTTCTGAGCACTTAACAGAGCATCGACCCCTAAAGCACAGCCAGATTGAAGGAAAGGAAAAAGAGTCAGAACAAGCATAAGAACCGCAGAATACAAAATCAACGTCACCATAGGAATCACCCACAGATTTGTCAGTAGAAAATGAGTAGAGAAACGGGAGAAATAGAATATAACTAAAGGAGCCGTACCGATTTGCGCGGCAACGGAAACCGTCAGCAATCCCCAAACATAACGAGGAATGCAACGTCTGACAGAGAGCAGGCTGTAAAGTTTGGGCTGTATCAACAAAATTGAAACTACCGCTACAAAAGACAATTGAAACCCCACATCAAAAAGCCAAAGTGGATTATAAAGTAACATTAAAAAGGCAGTAGCCGCCAGTGTATTCAACGATAACAATTTCTCAGATTGTAAACGGGATACAGCCAGCAGAGAGAACATGATTACGGATCGTACCACAGAAGAAGATAATCCCGTAAGAAAAGCGAATGCCCACAAAAAGAGAATAACCAGAAAAAATCCCAAGGGTTTAAAAGCAGTCCACCGCTTCCACAAAAAGGAGAAGAAAAACAAAAATAAAGTAGAAAGCAAGCCTATATGAAGTCCTGAAAGTGCCAGTACATGACTGGCTCCAGCAATTGAATAAGTTTCCCGTATATCCTCGCTCAAATTCTCCTTATCTCCCACCGTAAGAGCCGAAAGTACTGCAAGATTATCTCCTTGAAAACCTAAACGATGATATAGGTCCACCACTTTTTCCCTATAGTCCAAAGCCGTTTGCCGAAGGGAACGAGAAGTATCATGACCTATTATCCGCCAATGTCCGGCAGGAATATACGCTGTTCCGGTGCCAGCTTTACGAGTAAGATAACGTACATAATCAAATTCGTCAGGATTCCCATTATTGACAGGAGACGCAATACGAGTATGTACCCATAATATATCTCCCCTCTTAAATGCAACAGTAGCGGAATCTCTCAAAAAATAGAATAAAAATGTATGTCCATATTCACTTTTCTGCAAATCCTCATCATTCACTTTGCTCTCTAATTTAACACGGCATAACACACTTCGCTCTTTCACTTCCGGTTTTTCCAGAAGAATCACCTGATAGACTGCCGCCTCATCGGAAAAAGGAAAATCCGTACGATGCAAATGTTCTTCCGTCATACCGGCACCTAATCCAAAACAACAGAGAAAGACGGAAACTCCATATAGCCAATGGATACGATATTTATCAGAAAGAAAATAAGTCAGAAAAAGTAACAGGAAACCTGCCAGACAAATCCAAACAGGAAAAAGATTGGAAACCGGACAGGATGTCTCTGCCGGAATATTTAAGGAAAGTTCCGCCCGCTGCCGGAAGAAGTGCATATCTCCACATACAATACCGCCTGCAAACGGCATCAGAAGTCGTAGAAACGGATGTCGTTGCAGGCTGTTAATTATCAATGGATGAAGATTTAGAGATCCTTCAGCGAATGTATCATACCTTCAGGATCAGGAGCTGCAAACACGGCACTACCTGCAACCAATGCATCCGCACCGGCAGCTATCAGGCGGGCACCTGTCTCCAAATTCACACCACCATCCACTTCTATCAATGCTTTCGAACCGGTGCTGTCTATCAAAGCACGCAATTCCCGTACTTTTTCAAGTGTATGTTCGATAAATTTCTGTCCGCCAAAACCAGGATTCACACTCATCAGCAGCACCATATATACATCCTGAATAATATCTTTCAACATTGCCACAGGGGTAGCCGGATTCAGTGTAACAGCGGGCTGCATGCCTGCTTCACGTATTTGTTGCACGACCCGGTGCAAATGCGGACAAGCTTCGAAGTGCACATTCATGGTATGCGCACCCAATGCTTTCACCTCATTAATGAATTTCTCGGGTTGCACAATCATCAGATGCACATCCAGAGGCTTCTTTGAAAGTTTTGCCACATACTTCAATACCGGGAAACCGAAAGATATATTAGGAACGAACACACCGTCCATAACGTCAATGTGAACCCAGTCGGCTTCACTGCGGTTCACCATTTCCAAGTCCTTTGCCAGATAAGCGAAATCTGCGGACAGGATAGAGGGAGCTATGATTGGTTTCATAATACACTACATTTTACAGGTTATATATAGATATAACGTACAAATGTAGACAAAAGATTTCATTCATCCTAATATTATACCCTGCAAGCTTTGCGGAAGCTGAGACACTGTACGATAATTACGTGCAAGGCTACGAAGAAAATCCAAAGTTTTCCCGGAAGGCTGCGGATGTCCATCCGGCAATACATTACCAAAACTTCGCGGTTTCACGGATGAAGAAGAAAAAGAAGGAGTAGTTTTTTTATCCATAGGCTTATTGAACTGAAAATTAATAATTAATTAGTTAAAGCTACGGGCTGCAAAAAAGAAGCAGGAGGTACTTTATATACTAAGAACGGAAGAAGAAGAGATATAGTATACAAGAAGTTATAAAAAAACATAAGAGACCCGTTGGCGGAATTAATTCATCCCGTATTAGTAATGAATCAAATGATCAAGTAATACTATCTTAATTCTCCTCCTGGGAGGAGGAGTACCCGAAGGGGGAGGTG